>Ga0307426_1000006_pt1 | contig 117829 bp, 116 predicted proteins | sample SalMarWE160340MG_FD_202165 | JGI IMG/M metagenome (GOLD analysis project Ga0307426, IMG submission 202165) | Salt marsh sediment microbial communities from the Plum Island Ecosystem LTER, Massachusetts, United States - WE1603-40 | ecosystem: Environmental > Aquatic > Marine > Intertidal zone >... | reverse complement strand
GACCCCCGCGGCAAGAGCCAGCCCCGACTCGGGTCAGAGTGAAGTGGCGTCCCCCATCCCATGCGGCGGGGGCGCCACCCTCGTCCTAATTTCCGATGTTCCCTGTCCTAATTCGGACAGTACCCGCCTCCCGGTGCTGTCCTAACTAGCCCGCTAGTGTCCTAAGTTGGTGGTGAGGGTGTCCTAAAATCAGCTTGCGGCCGCACTCGATCGGCTCCAAATCTAAACGATGTCAAGCTGGACCGTGACGATCGTAGGCGGCACCATCGCCGCAGTGCTCGCCGGAGTCGTTTTGTTCTATCTAATTCCCAGTCTTCAGGCGCCCCCTGTGGGCGTGTCGAACCGTGCTTCTAGCCCGACTCTCGAATGCCCAGAGGGCTACGAGCCCGGGTATGGGTTAGCTCCTGACGGCTATCTGAAAAAGGTGCCCGATAGGTGCCTCCCAAAGACACCACGTTAAACGGCATGATCGCCGAATGAGCCGGTCACAAGCCGGGGCTCATTGCTTTTGAAGCGAGCGCACCCATCTCCGTTCTTGGCGCCACAAGCGGCGTCGTCAGGAGGTGCGGCATTCAAGCTGCGTTTCCAAAGACCGGAAAACCCCATGGCGGGGCAACCTCAGGCTCCCCGGCGAAGCCGTTGACAGGGCGGCAGTGAGCTAGCCAGCCGATGCTGGTTCCGAGGTATCGCGGCAAGGATTGGATTGAAGCCGACCCTTCCTATCCGGGGTCGGCTTCATAGCCTAATCAGCATCGGCCTTGGTGAGGCGCTTTCTCTGCCGTCTCACGTAGTCTTCTAGGGCCTCAAGTAGATAGTCGGTGATCTCGCCACTTGCCACGAGCCTCAGGTGTTGGCCTGGCTCGCCCTCCTCAACGAACACGGTGCGTTCGCCACTGGTTGCCCCAATCTGTACGTTCAGGCCCCTAGCCACCGAGGCATCAGGAGTGGGCCTCTCCCCCACACCCTTTCGTGGCGTGCTCATCATTACACCCTCCGCTTGTTTGCTCATCGGAGGTGAGTCTACGACGCTGGCCGCCTCCCCCTCATAACTTTCATAAGCATTCTCTTGCTGCAAAATATTGCAAGTTTCCAAGAAGCTGCTCACCGCGGGGGCAATCGCAACGTCGGAAAATCCGGAGCGCGTGAGATAGGATTTGATGGCATTTTCAGAGGGGGCGCCATGCGGGAACTTTTCGCGGATTTGGTCGAAAAGCTCAGGCGTAAATGCTGCGGCATGCAGGGCGGCGCGCTTCCGTTCGACGTTATCGGGGTGCAGGATGTCAACTGCAAGCTCAGAAACCCGAACGCTGCCCTTCCCAGCCTTCTCCAAGAGCCCGTAGTGGAGTAGGTTCGAAAGCATCTTCCCTGAGGCCCCGGTTACTCCAGAGTAGCCCATATCCTGGACAGCTGCCTCGCGATCTATGGGATTTGTCCGGTTGGGGCCATGAATTTTGCCAACCATTTCAATTGCTTCGCCAAGGTTCACGTTCGGATATCCGGGGCTTCGAATTCGTGCCATTTTTCTTTCTCCAAAAACAATCTACGGGACTATGACACAAACTACACACCTTAGCAAATTATCACGGCCGGTTTTTTGCTACCAATGAGATTGACTTGGCGCGACAGATGTATATTCTATCTGCGGACAATGGCGCCGGGAATGAAATTCGGCCCCGCCTAGATCAAAGGCGGGGCCGTTCTGGGGTCCGGAGAAGATCCGGACGTGTGCTTGCGTTCTGCTCTAGCAGCACACCCGGCGGTGTTTGTCGCCGGGAAGGAGGTTATCCGGATGCTTTGGTATCCGGTGCGGCTCAGGGCCGACACCCTGTTCCGCCTCCTCTTGACACACTACCGGGACGGGCGACCGAAGTCGCCCGTCTCACTTTGGGAAGCATAGCAGAGACCAAGGAATCCGTCCACAGTTTCAATGGGATTCCCATAACCAGCCTACTTGATGGGCCCACTCACGGAGGTGGCCGAAAACGTCATGCCAGCCGCCTCAAGGGCCCGCCTAATCGCCTCAAGGTTGTTGGCGATCGGCGTCCGCTTACCCCCCTCGTAATCCTTCACCGTCGACAGCCCAACTCTGGCGCGCTCGGCAAGCTCTGCTTGCGTCCACGCCAGCCAATTGCGCGCTGCTCGCACCTGCTCCGGGCTCATAGCTGACAGGGGTAGGAATTATTTTGGCCCGTGTCAACCTTTTTAGTCGACATCACCTATATCAGCCATTATGTACTAGGTCAGCTAATTTAGTTGACAGCAGGAATGGCCATGAACCGCCTCAGTCTCGATCAGCAAGCCACGGTGATCGCCGCTCTCACGGAGGGCTGCTCGATCCGCGCCACCGAACGGCTCACCGGCTTTCACCGCGACACGATCATGCGGCTCGGCGTTCGCATCGGTCGCAAGTGCGCTCACCTGCACGACGCCATGATGCGGGACCTCAACGTTGGTCAAATCCAAATGGATGAGCTGTGGGCGTACATCGGCAAGAAGCAGAAGCGCCTCAAGCCCGAAGACGACCCCTCCAAGGGCGATTGCTACACCTTCATCGCCATGGACGCGATTGGCAAGGCGATCATCTCATATCGCAGTGGCAAGCGCGACTGGTCAAACACTGGCGAATTCCTAGCCGATCTGCGCATGCGCGTTCTGGGCACGCCCATGATCTCCAGCGACGGCTTCGTGGCCTACGAGGAAATGATGCGCGTGACGTGGGGAGAAACCTGCCACTACGGCCAGATCATCAAGAACTACGTTGGCGAGCCGCCTATTGATGCCGCGCGCCGTTACTCGCCAGGTGCTTTGGTAGCGATCGAGCGCAAGGTCGTCACTGGCGCGATGCCGAAGTTCATGATCGGCACCAGCCATGCCGAGCGACAGAACCTGAGCGTGCGCATGGCGTCACGGCGCTTCACGCGACTGACCAATGGCTTTTCAAAGAAGGCCGAGAACCACGCCGCTGCCGTGTCGCTCTACGTCGCGCACTACAATCTGTGCCGCGTGCATGAGACGATCCGCCAGACGCCTGCAATGGCGCTCGGGCTCACCGATCATCCATGGTCTATCGGTGAGCTTATTGATGCCGCTCTGCGTGGTTTGCCAGAGGAGCCGAGCGAGCGCAGAAAACGGCTTAGGGTAATAGACGGCGGTCGCTAACAGCGTGCATCGCTGTGCTGCGCTATCTTGAATTTGGGGGCGACATTAATTTTTGGAGTCTCGGGCATCGGCCTCGGCTCCGAAGGCGTGAATTCTATTGGCATGCCGCTCTCTACGTTCAACGGCTCCCCCTCTCCGTACATTCTCCAGAACTTGGGCGGGGCCTCGTTCAGACCCTCGAACGGTGCTCGGCCACGCTCAGTATTCAGGATTATGTGGGAGACGATCGCCCGCAGCATCTCACGCTGGAGTTCCGCAAACGTGTTAGCCTGCGCTGCAATGTCGTACTGGAGACACTGCGCAACCCAGCCGCCCTCTTCCTGGAAGGCAATGATATTGATGATGGGCTTATCGTTGTTCATACGCGGGCACCTAACGTCGACAGTGTAGCATGAGAAGTATCACTTGAGTTGCATTGAACTAATTGACAAGCCGCCCCCATTGCGAATCTCAGTCTGTCATGGCGCACCCCTACCCCGATGCCCCGTCTCTGAAGCAATTTGTGGATAATGCCACTCGGCAGGGCTGTACGGAGGGGACTGTCCACAGAACCGGACTCAAATTCCTTGAGACCCCAGGCGGGGCCATAGCTACGCTTCCGGATATTGCCGATGAGGACCTGATCAAGCCAGAGAAGCTTGCACAGATGGTCCGTGTGCTGGGAGTCACCGGCTACGAGGATTTTCTGGTCAGCCGGGGCTATGGCCCAGACGGCGCTAACAAGCCGCCACATTAGCCGAAAGGCAACTGTCCTAATTTGCAATGTTCTCTGTCCTAATTAGGTCAGTACCCGCCTCCCCCAGCATGCACAAACAAAGAACAACAAAAGAACTACTGCACAATAGTCTCGGTAGGTCTTGGACTGAAGACGCGTGCAGCAGAATAGTCAATAGGGTTAATAGTAATTTCGCCGCATTTTCTATCACAGCGCGAGTATAGAAAGGTTGTTCAATCAGAGATTGCGCGTACAACAATTCAGCGCTGCGGGTGCCGGGCTAGGACTGCGCCACGCGCGCCATTCGTCACGAAACTCCGTACACCGCCCGTTTGCTGTGCATTCCCGCAGAAGGCGCCATGCTTCCGTCGGGTTCGGGTGCTAATATTTTAATCATAGGGTTGGTTCATACCCTCAACGGAGACGGCCCCAAGCCCCGGCTCCCCCGCCGCAACCAGGCCGTCCGCACCTAGGGAGGCGTGCTATGGTTGCTGCTGCGTCAGGCCCAAAGGCCAACGGGAAATCACCGGTCCAGGGTTTCTTTCACATGTACTTCGGCGGCCTTGAGGCCTTCGGTCAGGCCTACGACCCCTACATGAAGACGTTCGCGCGCGCTCAGCTGGAGCTCATGGGTCTCATGAGCCGCAGGGCTCAGGCCTACATGGAGATTCCGGCGCGGCTCAGCCGCTGCCGCTCGCCCCAGGATGTCGCCAACGAGCAGATGGAGTTCTGGCGCACGGCATTCGAGGAGTACTCCGGCAGCATGGGACGCATGACGGACGCGTTTGCCTCGGTGGCGCCGCCGCCCTACGGTTTTGCGCTGCCGGACGACGACGTGGCCGACGACCACGACTACATCTCGTTTCCCGAGCCCAAGGAGTTCACGCGCACCGGCCGCTCGCGCGACCGCAAGGCTGCGTGAGCCCGCTGACGGCTGCCTGAGCGCCTGGACCGCTAGGCCTGCGCTTCGACGCAGGGCGCGCTTTTCGCGCACAGCATGGGTGCGCGCCGCTGCGCAGCGGCGATTTCGGCACGCTAGTTGAGCTCCGCCAACGCAGCGCCGAAGCCCGCCAGCGAAATCGGGATGCCGATCCCGGCCTCCTCGGTCTGGAAGATGATGAAAATCGCCGTCTTGCCCTGCTTGAGCTGCTCCACCAGCGGGTCGTCGACAACGACCTGCGCGTAGCACGCGAACGTGTGGCAGCGCAGGAACGGCGCGTGGCCCACGTCCTTGTCGTCGATCTTGAGCCCCAGCCCCGGCGGCAGCAGGATTCCGAGTGGCGCAAACACGCGCAGCACGCGCGTGCCGTTGGAGAACTTCTGGAAGTAGACCGTCAGGCCGATATTGTCGCGGTCCTCCGCCGTCACGCTCTGCACCAGCGCGCACACCTCGTGCTTGGCCCCGGGCGGGGGATCCTTGCAGACGATCTGCCAGGCTTCGTGCTGAGCTTTGACCGTGCCCTCCTGCGCCGCCGCGGGCGCCGCGAGCCCGGCCAGTATGAGCGCGCCGAGTGCAACAAAAAGGGCACTCCTCAACGTTGCGACGGCCGCGCCGATAGACCGGGGGCGAGCACTGCGACGTGTCCGGCCGGACGCCTGAAGGATGTTCTGCACGCAGCGCTCCTGATTTTTTGCAAGTGCGAATGCGGTGCCGGGCAGCGGGTAGGGGCGACGCGCATCGTGCGGGGAGGCTCCCGCACCGGCATCCTCGTCCTCCCGGATTCGGGCCAAAGTTTGAAGCTGGCGCTCTTGGTCCAGGCGCTCGGGCCGCGCAATATTTCTGCTGGCGTCCAACGCGTGGAAATGCCGCATAAAGCTTGACTTGAGCCATCTAAGGCGGTTGTGCTTCTTAGGCGACCAGGGAGAGTGTGACTTGCGTCAGGGGGGAGTTTTGTCACTGGCGCGGCGCGGATGGACGCGGGATATGTCGCGCACGCCGTGCGCGGGCTTGACACGGCGCGGACATCGTTAAGGTTGGACCACAAGGGCGCAGAAAAAATTCGCGTCTGTTGGGGAGGGGTCTCGGCCAACGAGCCGGGCAGCACTGGGAGCGGACGAATGTTGAGACGAATGCTTTGCTCGGCGCCTGCCGCAGCACTTGCGCTTGTATTGGTGGCGGTGTCCTCGGCGTGGGCCGGAATGGGCCAGCCGTCGCCCGCCGAGATGGGGCTCCAAGGTGCCGCGACCCCGGTCGCTGAGGAGATCCATAAGTTCTACGATCTCGTCAACATCATCATCGTGGCGATCACGGTGTTCGTTCTGCTGCTGCTCGTCTACGTGATGTACCGCTTCAACGAGCGCGCCAACCCCACCCCGTCGAGGTCGACCCACAACACGCTGCTCGAGGTCAGTTGGACGGTGGTCCCGATCCTCATCCTGGTCGCCATCGCCATCCCGTCCTTCCGGCTGCTGCACCTGCAGTACAGCTATCCCAAGGCCGACATCACCCTCAAAGCCACGGGCTATCAGTGGTACTGGGAGCACGGCTATCCCGAGCTCGGCTTCTCCTTCGAGACGCGCATGCTCGATGACGCCTCGCGTGAGGAGCTCATCGCGGAGAACATTCCCGCGCCGCGCAACCTTGCGGTCGACAACGAGGTCATCGTGCCCGTCAACAAGGTCGTCAACGTGCTGGTCACGTCGGCGCCCGACGGCGTCATCCACGACTGGACCGTCCCCTCGTTCGGCTCCAAGGTCGACGCCGTGCCCGGCCGCGTCACCACCACGTGGTTCAAGCCGACGGTCGAGGGCATCTTCTACGGGCAGTGCTCGGAGCTGTGCGGCAAGGACCACGCGTTCATGCCGACCGGCGTGCGCGTCGTGAAGCAGGAGACCTACGATGCGTGGGTCGAGGCCATGAAGGCGGCCACGGCAGCCGGCGAGGATGCACGCTCCGAGCAGGACAAGACCAAGCGCAGAGAGAAGCTCCGCCTCAAGAAGCAGCTTCTGCGCAAGGCCAGGGACATCGTCAGAGAGGCGGCTCTCGAGCAGTCCGGTGCGCGCCGGTTCGCCGAGGCGGCACAGTGATCACTTGAGACGCACACGGAAATCCGAGTAAACCGGGGGCAACCCGGCAACAACATAGCAAACAAGCTGACTGACAGGGCAAACGCACAATGGGTAGCACGACTGACACGGCCCATGATTCACACGATCATGTGCCCTATGGCATCGGACGGTGGCTCTTCTCCACCAATCACAAGGACATCGGCACGATGTACCTTGTGTTCGCGATCATCGGCGGCCTCATCGGCGGGGCGCTGTCGGTCGCCATGCGGCTGGAGCTGCAGGAGCCCGGGCTTCAGTATTTTGCCAACGGACACATGTACAACGTGTTCGTCACCGGCCACGGCCTGATCATGGTGTTCTTCATGGTCATGCCGGCCATGATCGGCGGCTTCGGCAACTGGATGGTGCCGCTGATGATCGGCGCCCCCGACATGGCCTTCCCGCGCATGAATAACGTCTCGTTCTGGCTGTTGCCGGTCGCGCTCTCGCTTCTTCTGATCTCGCTGTTCGTCGAGGGTCCGCCGGGCGGGCTCGGCGTGGGCGGGGGCTGGACCCTTTATGCGCCGCTGTCGACCTCGGGGCAGCCAGGCCCCGCCATGGACTTCGCCATCCTGTCGCTGCACTTGGCCGGCGCCTCCTCGATCCTCGGCGCCATCAACTTCATCACCACCATCTTCAACATGCGCGCACCGGGCATGACGCTGCACAAGATGCCGCTGTTCGTGTGGTCGGTGCTGGTGACCGCCTTCCTGCTGCTGTTGTCGCTGCCGGTGCTGGCGGGCGCCATCACCATGCTGCTGACCGACCGCAACTTCGGCACCTCGTTCTTCAATGCGCAGGGCGGCGGCGATCCATTGCTCTACCAGCACTTGTTCTGGTTCTTCGGCCATCCTGAGGTGTACATCCTGATCCTGCCCGGCTTCGGCATGATCAGCCACGTCGTGTCGACCTTCTCGCGCAAACCGGTATTCGGCTACCTGGGCATGGCCTATGCCATGGTCGCCATCGGTCTCGTCGGCTTCATCGTGTGGGCGCACCACATGTATGCCGCCGGCATCAGCGTCAACACGCAGGCCTACTTCGTGTTCGCGACCATGGTGATCGCCGTGCCCACCGGCGTGAAGATCTTCTCCTGGATCGCCACCATGTGGGGCGGGTCTATCCAGTTCCGCGTGCCGATGCTGTGGGCGCTGGGCTTTATCTTCCTGTTCACGGTGGGCGGCGTCACGGGCGTCATGCTCGCCAACGCCGGCATCGACCGGGCACTGCACGACACCTACTACGTCGTTGCGCACTTCCACTACGTGCTGTCGCTCGGCGCGGTGTTCTCCATCTTCGCCGGCTGGTACTACTGGTTCCCGAAGATGTCGGGCTACATGTACAACGAGGCCGTCGGCAAGCTGCATTTCTGGCTGACCTTCATCGGCGCCAACATCCTGTTCTTCCCGCAGCACTTCCTCGGACTGTCGGGCATGCCGCGCCGCTATGTCGACTATCCGGATGCCTTCGCCTTCTGGAACGGCGTTTCCTCGGCGGGTGCCTACATCACCGCGCTTGGGACCTTGGTGTTCCTTTTCGGCGTGCTGCTTGCGTTCGTGAGCCGAAAGAAGGCCGCCGACAATCCGTGGGGGGTCGGTGCGACCACGCTCGAGTGGACGCTGCCGTCACCGCCGCCGTTCCATTCCTACGAGACGTTGCCCCGTATCCAGGCAACCGAGCACCACTAGGGGAGCGGCTGGCGTCGAGGTTAGAGAGGCGACGGGCGGGGCGAAAGGTTCCGCCCGTTGCATTGAAAAAACAACAAGGGGCGCCACAGCCCCGACCCAAGGTTGGATGAGATGCAAGGGACGGGCGTAGAAAGTCAGATCGGCCGCATCGGCACAGTTGCCGAGCCGGGCATCGGCGACTTCATCGTGCTGATGAAGCCACGCGTGATGTCGCTCGTGGTTCTCACGGCGCTGACGGGCCTCGTCGCCGCGCCCGGCACCATCCATCCCGTCCTCGGTGTGATCGCGCTGCTCGCCATTGCGATCGGCGCCGGCGCGTCGGGTGCCCTCAACATGTGGTACGACGCCGACATCGACGCCCGCATGGCCCGGACGGCGGCTCGGCCCATCCCGCGCGGCCGCCTGTCGCGCGACGAGGCCCTGAGCTTCGGCGTGGTCCTTTCGGTCTTCTCCATCCTGACGCTCGGCGTGCTGGTCAACTGGATCGCGGGAGCGCTGCTCGCCCTGACCATCGGCTACTATCTGTTCGTCTACACGATGTGGCTGAAGCGGCGCACGCCGCAAAACATCGTCATCGGCGGCGCCGCGGGCGCCTTTCCGCCGATGATCGGCTGGGCCGCCGTCACCGGAACGGTCAGCATCGAAAGCGTGCTGATGTTCCTCATCATCTTCATGTGGACGCCGCCGCACTTCTGGGCGCTCGCCCTTTACCGGTGCCGGGACTACGAGCGCGTCGGGGTGCCGATGCTGCCGGTCGTTGCCGGGCTTGAGGAGACGCGGCGCCAGATCTGGCTCTACTCCGTCGTCCTGGTGCCGCTTGCCGTCGTGCCGTCGTTCATCGGATTGGGCGGGACGGCCTACGCGATCGCCTCGGTCGGCCTCGGCGCCATGTTCCTGTATCTCGCCTGGCGGGTGCGCACGCTCACCAACGGGCGCGAGGCCGACGCGGCAGCGCGCAAGCTCTTCGGCTTCTCGATCCTGTATCTGTTCGGGCTGTTCGCCGTGCTGCTCGCCGAGCATGCCGCGGCGCGTTGGGTGGTTTGAGGTCAATTGCGGTGACGCTCGTCATGGACAGCAACGCGCAAGAGGAACGCGAGCGCCGCAAACGCCAGCGCATGCGCTCGATCGCCATCGGGCTGGCGCTGGCAGCCCTGGTGGCGCTGTTCTATGTGGCGACGCTGGTGCGACTGGGCGGCAATGTGTTCAACAGGCCAATGTAGGGCGGCCTTGAGGAGCTGGACTCGGTGACGGAAGCGAACGGCAGCAACGGGCAGAAACGGCCGGTGGCCTCGCGTCATCTTGCCGTCGCTGCGACGTGCACGGTCATCGTCGCCGGCATGGTCGGGTTGTCGTTCGCGGCCGTGCCCCTCTACCGGATCTACTGCCAGGTCACGGGCTACGCCGGCACGACGCAAAGGGCGGACAAGGCCTCCGACGTTGTGCTCGACCGCACGCTGACGGTGCACTTCGACGCCAACGTGGCAGCTGGGCTGCCCTGGCGCTTCGAGCCGGAGCAGCGCACGCTCGAGGTGAAGATCGGCGAGAATACGCTCGCATTCTACAGGGCGACCAACAATTCCGATCAGCCGGTGACGGGGACGGCCGTGTTCAACGTGACACCGGAGGCGATCGGCATCCATTTCAACAAGATCGAGTGCTTCTGCTTCACCGAGCAGCGGCTCGAGCCGGGCCAGTCCGCCGACATGCCGGTGTCGTTCTACGTCGATCCGGCATTCGTGGAGGACGACGATACGAAGGACCTTACGGAGCTGACGCTGTCCTACACCTTCTATGCGGTCGACGCGCCCAAGAAGAAGCTCGGACAGGCGCCGGCAGGCGAAACAGGCGGCGGATGAGGCAACGCAAATAAGCCGCGGCGCGCGCCCTTGGCGGCGGCGCAACGGCAAATGACGATCGCATTGGGAGCACCAAACGGGGACTACGGGAGAAGAACCAAATGGCCGCGACGCACGCCAAGCACCACGACTATCATCTCGTCAATCCGAGCCCATGGCCGGTCGTCGCCTCCGTGGGGGCGTTGTTCATGACCGTTGGCCTCGTCATCTGGATGCGCTCGATGGGCGGCGGAGCGGGCCTGTTCGGCCTCAACGGGCCCTGGGTTTTTGCCATCGGCGCCGTCGTTGTCGTCATCACCGCCTTCTTCTGGTGGCGCGACGTCATCCATGAAGGCGTCCACGGCGATCACACGCCGGTCGTGCAGCTGCACTTCCGCTACGGCATGATCCTGTTCATCGCCTCTGAGGTGATGTTCTTCGTCGCCTGGTTCTGGGCCTACTTCGACGCATCGCTGTTTCCCGCCGGCGTCCATGACCTGTTGAACTCGACCGACGTGGTCGGCATGGTCACCCGCGATCAGCTGACCGGAGGACACTGGCCGCCGGTCGCCGTCGACGGCACCGGCGTGGCGATCCCGGCCACCGGCGACCTGACGCCGGGCGTGTTCGAGCACACGTTCGATCCCTGGGGCATCCCGCTGCTCAACACCCTCATCCTGCTGAGCTCGGGCGTGACGGTGACCTGGGCGCACCACGCGCTTCTGCACGACGATCGCCGCAGCCTCATCATCGGCTTGGTGCTCACCGTGATCCTGGGCCTCACCTTCACCGGCTTCCAGGCCTACGAGTACATGCACGCCGCCTTCAGCTACGCCGGCCACATCTACGGCTCGACGTTCTTCATGGCGACCGGCTTCCACGGCGCACACGTGATCATCGGCACCATCTTCCTGCTCGTGTGCCTGTTCCGCGCCATGGCCGGCGCCTTCACGCCCAAGGGCCACTTCGGCTTCGAGGCGGCGGCCTGGTACTGGCACTTCGTCGACGTGGTCTGGCTGTTCCTGTTCGCCTGCATCTACGTGTGGGGTGCCGGTCCCAATCCCGGCGGCGGCGGCCACTGAGCCGGCGCAGCCTTGCGCAGTGACAAGCAAGATTAACAGCGGGCGGCCCATGGGCCGCCCGCTGTGCGCTCAAGCCGCAACCCCGCGGCAGGGTTTGTCGCGCGCAAGGCCGATGTGCTAAGGCGTTGCCGGCCGGTCGCACCCGCGAGCCGGCCCGTGGCCCCGTCGGGAGCGCAGTTTGTCCGCAAGCCCCAGCAACGTCTCACCGCTGTTCGCAAGCCTTCTTGCGCGCTGCCCCCGCTGCGGCAAGGGGCCACTCTTCAAGAACGTGCTGGAGCTCAGAGACAGCTGCAGGAGCTGCGGTCTGAGCTACCACTTCATCGACACCGGCGACGGTCCTGCGGTGTTTGCGATTTTCATCCTGGGCTTCCTGGTGCTGGGGCTGGCGCTCTACGTGGAGTTCACCTACGAGCCGCCCGTGTGGGTGCACGTGGTGCTGTGGGGGGCGTTCACGCCGCTCATCGCACTGGCGCTCTTACGCTTCTTGAAGGCCGGGCTGATCGCGCTGCAGTTCAAGCACAAGGCCGAGGAAGGCCGCATTGCCCAGGATTGACAGCTTTGCCCTGGCCGGAGTCGCATGTTGAGCACGCTCAAAGCCCGGGGCCTGTTGTGGCCGGCCGTGATGACGGTCGCCGGCGTGGCGATCCTCGTCTCGCTCGGCAACTGGCAGTTGCGCCGGCTCGCGTGGAAGGAGGGCCTGATTGAGGCCATTGCCGAGCGCGTGAAGGCTCCGCCCGTACCGGTCGAGGACGCGCTGCGGCGCGTGCGGCAAGCCGGCCTCGAGCCCAGATGGGACTTCGGCGCGGCCGAGTATCTGCACGTTAGCGCGCTCGGCAAATTCGACCACGCGCGCGAGCGCTACGTCTACGAGCCGCGCGAGCAGGGCCCCGGCTGGCTGGTTCTCACGCCGCTTTACCTCAAGTCCGAGGCGAGCATCGGCTATCGCGCCTATCCCGGGCCTTGCGCCGGTCGCATCGTTGTCAATCGCGGCTGGGTGCCCGATGCATTGAAGGATCCGGCCGCGCGCCCCGCGGGCCAGGTTGCAGGCGACGTTCAAGTCGTGGGTCTTTTGCGCAAGTCCTCGCCGGGCGGCATGTTCACGCCGAAAGGCGACCCCGAGCGCAACATTTTCTATGCCCGCGACGTGGCGGAGCTGTACGGGCCATCCTGCGGCTATCACAAGGACCGGCCGTTCATCATCGACGCTGCCGCCGAGCCCCCCAACCCCGGCGGCTGGCCCAATGGCGGCATGACCCGGCTCGAGCTGCCCAACCGTCACCTCGAGTACGCGCTGACCTGGTATGGCCTCGCCCTGGCGCTGATCGGCGTATTTGTCGTCTTTGCCGCCCCCCGCTGGCGCCGCCCCGTCCCCTGAGCCGGGCCTTTTGGCGGCCGGCGTTGGGGTTAACGACCACAACTTGTGCGCACGCTCCCAAGGGGCCTGGGGCTTGCTTGTTCCGGGTGCAGCCCGGCACTAGGTTGAGCGTCGACTACCCGTGGAGAGAGAACTGGTTTGAACTACATCTCGACCAGAGGTGAGGCGCCGTCCCTCGGCTTCGACGACGTGCTGCTGGCAGGCCTGGCGCGCGACGGCGGCCTCTACGTGCCGCAATCCTGGCCGGAGCTGTCGCCCGAGACGATCGCCCATTTCGCCGGCATGCCGTTTGCCGAGGTTGCAGCCGAGGTGATCCACCCCTTCGTAGGCGACTCGATCTCGCGCGCCGAGCTCGGCGCAATGGCCGGCGATGCCTACGCCCGCTTCGATCACGCGGCGGTGACGCCGCTCGTGCAGGTCGCTGCGAGCCGCTGGGTGCTGGAGCTGTTCCACGGGCCGACGCTCGCCTTCAAGGACGTGGCCATGCAGCTCCTGGCGCGCCTGATGGACCGCGTGCTGCAAAAGCGCGGACGCCGCGCCACCATCATCGGCGCCACCTCCGGCGACACCGGCGGTGCCGCCGTCGAGGCCTTCCGCGGCTCCAGCCGCGTCGACGTCGTCATCCTCTTCCCCGAGGGGCGCGTGTCCGACGTGCAGCGGCGCATGATGACCACGCCCAGGGACGCCAACGTGCACGCGGTTGCCGTCAAGGGGACGTTCGACGATTGCCAGGCGCTGGTGAAGGCGATGTTCAACGACCACGCCTTTCGCGACCGCGTGGCGCTGTCGGGCGTCAACTCCATCAACTGGGCGCGCATCGCCGGTCAGGTCACCTACTACTTCGCCGCCGCCGCCGCGATGGGCGCCCCGCACCGCTCCGTCTCCTTCGTGGTGCCGACCGGCAACTTCGGCGACATCTTCGCCGGCTACGTGGCGCGACGCATGGGCCTGCCGATCGAGCGGCTCGTCATCGCCTCCAACGTCAACGACATCCTGCCGCGCACGCTGGAAAGTGGCGCCTACGAGATGCGCAATGTCGTCGCCACCACCTCGCCGTCCATGGACATCCAGATCTCCTCCAACTTCGAACGCTACCTGTTCGAGGCCTCGGGCCGCGACGCGGGCCTGATCGGCGCCAAGATGGACGAGCTGCGCGCAACGCGGCGCTTCGATCTGGGCCCGCTCAAGGACAAGCTCAGGCAGGACTTCGCCGCCGCGGCCGCCACCGAGGACGACGTCGCCGGTGCCATCCGCCGCCTGCATTCCGAGTGCGGCTACCTCGTCGATCCCCATACCGCCTGCGGCGTCGTCGCCGCCGAGCGTGTCTTGGGCAGCGGCGGCGGCACGCCCCAGATCGTGCTGGCGACGGCGCATCCCGCCAAGTTCCCCGACGCCATGCTTAAGATCACCGGCGAGCGTCCCGCGCTGCCCGCGCGTCTGGCCGACCTGCTCACCGTGCCAGAGCGCGTCACCACCATCGGCAACGACCTCGGCGCGGCCGAGCGCCACGTCGAGGAGCTGACGCGCGTCGCCTGCGAGGGCAGCGCATGAAACCCACCGTAACCACGCTTGCCAATGGCCTCAGGGTGGTCACCCACGACATGCCGCACCTGGAGACGGTGTCGCTCGGGCTGTGGGTCGGTGCCGGCGCGCGCCACGAGACGGAGCGCGAGCACGGCATCTCGCACTTCCTCGAGCACATGGCCTTCAAGGGCACCAAGCGGCGCAGCGCGCAAGCGATCGCCGAGGAGATCGAGGAGGTGGGCGGCGAGCTCAACGCGGCCACCAGCCTCGAGTCGACGGCCTACGTCGCGCGCGTGCTCAAGGGCGACGAGGGCGTGGCGCTCGGCCTCATCGCCGACATCCTGCAGAACGCGTCCTTCAGCAAGCCCGAGCTCGAAGGCGAGCGCCAGGTCATCCTCCAGGAGATCGCCGCGACGCGCGACAGCCCCGACGATGTCGCCTACGACCTGCTGCACGACGCCGCGTTTCCCAAGCAACCCGTGGGCCGCGCGATTCTGGGCACGCCCGACAGCGTGCTGCGCTTCACCGCAGGCGACCTCAAGGGGTTTCTGCGGCGGCGCTATCGTCCTTCAGACATGGTGCTTTCCGCCGCCGGCGCGGTGCGCCACGCCCGCTTCGTTCGCCACGCTGAGGCCCTATTCGGCGGGCTCAGTGCCAACGCTCGACCCGGAGGCGAGCGGCCGGCGAAATACGTCGGCGGGTTGCGCGTCTCCGAGAAGTCCTTCGAGCAGAGCCATATTCTGATCGGCTTTCCGAGCCCGTCCTACCGGGAGGACGCGTACTTCACGGCCCAGGTGTTTTCCGGGCTCTTCGGTGGCGGAATGTCGTCCCGTCTATTCCAGGAGGTGCGCGAGAAGCGCGGCCTCTGCTACGCGATCTACTCGAACGCATGGGGCCTCAAAGATACGGGATTGCTCGGCATTCATGCGGCAACGGGAGCGGACTTGATGGAGGCGCTCATCGACGTCATCGGCGTGGAGCTCAAACGCGCGGCCGAAGCGGCGCCTAGTGCGGCGGAGCTGGCGCGCGCCAAGGCGCAGCTCAAGGCCGGGGTGCTGATGAGTCTTGAGAGCTCGTCGGCGCGCGCCGAGCAGATGGCGCGTCAGCTGTTGAGCCACGGCCGGATTCTTTCCACCGAAGAGCTTGTCGTCAAGGTCGACGACGTGACGCCGGAGCGCGTACGTAGCTTTGTCGGCAAGCTGGCGGCAGGCGCGCCGACGCTGGTGGTGGTCGGCAGTGGACGCAAGTCGCTCAAGCACGCCAGGCGTGCCGAGCAGATTGCACGGATGTAGCGCTTCAGGGGGAGCAGCCGATGGCATTCCTCAGGTCGGGCGTTGGACAGGACAGCGTCTTCGTTGTGCGCGGGCGCGGCCTTTGGCTGCGCCTGCCGACGATGAGCGACTACGGTCCCTGGGCCGAGCTCAGGGCCAGAAGCCGCGAGCACCTCGCTCCGTGGGAGCCGCTGTGGCAGCGCGACGAGCTCACGCGCAGCGCCTTTCGCCGCCGCGTGCGCCATTACCAGCGCGAGGCGCGCGAGGACCTCGGCTATGCGTTTCTCATCTTCAGGGAGGGCGACGATCAGCTACTGGGCGGACTGACCCTGTCGAACGTGCGCCGCGGCGTCACGCAGGCCGCCGTGCTCGGCTATTGGCTGGGGCTGCCCTTCGTGCAGCGCGGCTATATGACGGAGGCGGTCGGCGCGGTTTCCGCCTTCGCTTTCGAGGAGCTGCATCTGCACAGGCTCGAGGCGGCGACCATGCCGACCAACATCGCATCCATCAGTGTGCTGGAGCGCAATCACTTCCGCCGCGAGGGCTTTGCCCGGCGCCTGTTGAAGATCAACGGCGCGTGGGAGGACCACGTGCTGCACGCGCTCGTCGCTGACGATTTCTCCCGCTACGACTCCGGCGCCGCGGAGGTCCGCTCCGCATGATGGGCGCCAATGGGCAAGCAAGCCGCCGAGCCGAGGCCCGCGCCGCCGGCGCGCTGCTCTTCGCCTGCGTTTGCGTCATGCTGGCGCTCGTCGCGCTCCCCACCCGCGCCTGGGCGCTGAAGCCGATCGAGGTCAAGCCCGAGCAGGAGCGCATCGAGATCACCACGCTCGGCGAGTTCTACGACGGCCGCGGCGACAGCCTGCAGGTGGAGACGGCGCCGGGCGCCGACGGCATGACCGGGCGCATCGTGGTGAAGGCCAAGACGCCGGGCACCAACCCCAGCTGGATCGTGTTTGCGCTCTCAAATCCGACCGACAAGCCCATCGAGCGCTGGCTTACGGCGCAGCGCTACAACGTGATCGGCTCGGGTGCGGTCTGGCCCGATCTCGATGCGCAGCGCATCGAGCAGGTCACGCCGTCCATCGGCTATATCCCCGAGCGCATCAAGAGCGACCGCGCCGACATCTTCCGCATAACGCTCGAGCCGGGCCAGACCATCACCTACGTGGCGGAGCTGTCCTCCGACCAGGTTGCCCGTGTCTTCCTGTGGAAACCGCTCGAGTACGAGCTTGCATCGCGCGACCGCCAGCTCTTCAACGGCATCATGCTGGGCCTCACGGGCCTGCTCGCCATCTTCCTGACGGCCATTTTCGCCGCAAACCACAAGGCGATCTTCCCCTCGGCCGCGCTCGTCGCCTGGTGCGTGCTCGCCTACCTGTGCGTCGACTTCGGCTTCTTCCACAAGCTGTTCCAGCTGCGGGCGGAGGAGAACGCCGTCTATCGCGCGGCGAGCGAATCCGCGGTTGCCGCCAGCCTCGTCATCTTCCTGTCCGTGTTCTTGCGCATCGCCTTCTGGCACGGCCTGATCCGCATGTTGTTCACCGTGTGGATCATCGCCCAGCTGACGCTGGTGGCCGTGGCCGTCATCGACCCGCGGCTCGCCTCCACGTTTGCGCGCACCTCGTTCCTGGTGATCGGCGCCGTGGGCGGGGCGTTCACGCTGTTCCTCGCCTTCCGCGGCCAGGATCGGGCGCTGTCGCTGATTCCCACCTGGATCCTGTTCTTGATCTGGGTTTTCGCCGCGGCGATGGTGCTCACGGGGCGGCTTTCGGGCGACGTCGTCATCTCTGCGCTCGTTGCCGGTCTGGTGCTGATTCTCGTGCTCATCGGCTTCACGGTCACGCAGTTCGCCTTCCGCTCCCTGGAGCCGCTCTACGGCGCGGCACCCAGCGAGCTGCAGTTGCGCGCGCTCGCCGTCGACGGGGCCGGCTCGGCGGTGTGGGAGTGGAACGCAAGGCGCGACGAGATCAAGGTCAGCCCCGTGATCGAGGCCTCGCTCGGCTTGAGCGCCGGCGAGCTGTCGACCAAGGTCGAGGATTTCATCAAGCACCTGCATCCGGCCGACCGCGAGCGCTTCCGCCTGATCCTGTGGTCCATGCAGGAGCGTACCTGGGCCAAGATCCGCACCGACTTTCGCATGCGCCACGCCGACAACAGCTATCGCTGGTTCGAGCTGGAGGCGGCAAGCGTGCCCAACGCGGATTCGCGCTCGTTGCGCTGCGTCGGCCTGTTGCGCGACGTGACCGACTCCAAGCGGGCGCACGAGCGGCTTCTGCACGACGCCGTGCACGACAGCCTGACCGGCTTGCCCAATCGCGAGCTGATGCTCGATCGCCTCGGCGTGGCGGTCATGCGGGTCAGGAACAATCAGGGCGTGCGCCCGAGCGTGTTCTTCATCGACATCGACAAGTTCAAGAGCGTCAACGTGTCGTTCGGGCTGGTGGTCGGCGACAGCCTGCTGCTGACCGTTGCGCGACGCCTGCAGAGCCACCTCGGCCCCCAGGACACGCTGGCCCGCGTCGGCGGCGACCAGTTCGTGATTGTGCTGGCCGCCGAGCAGAACCCGCACGAGCTCGCCTCGCTCGCCGAGCGTGTGCGCAGATCCTTGCGCGCGCCGATCAAGATCGCAGGCCAGGAGATCGTGCTGACCGGCTCGCTCGGCATCGCCGTCTATTCCGGCGGCGAGGCAAGCCATCTCGATCTCTACAAGGAGGCCGAGATCGCCATGTACCGCGCCAAGCGCAGCGGTGCCGACCGCATCGAGATCTTCCGTCCGGAGATGCGGTCCGACCACGACGACCGCATCGCGCTCGAAAGCGACTTGCGCCGGGCCCTTGCGAAGAACCAGATCCGCGTCCTCTACCAGCCCATCATCTACCTGCCCACCGAGGAGCTCGCCGGCTTCGAGGCGCTGGTGCGCTGGGAGCACCCCAAGCGCGGGCTCATGAATCCGGTGGACTTCGTGCCTCTCGCCGAGGAGTCCGATCTCATCGTGCGGCTGGGCTCGCATGTGCTGCTGCGGGCAGCGCATGAGGCCGCGCGCTGGCAGCGCGAGCTTCCCCGCGACGAGAACCCGTTGTTCGTCAGCGTCAATATCTCCAGCCGTCAGATCTTCCGCCAGAACCTGATCCAGGAGATCCGTCACATCCTCGGCCGCAACATCGTGCCCAAGGGCACGCTGCGCCTGGAGGTCACCGAGAGCCTGGTGATGGAGAATCCCGAGCAGGCGACCGAGATCCTCAAGTGGCTGCGCGGGGCCGGCGCCGAGCTGGCGCTCGACGACTTCGGCACCGGCTATTCCTCGCTCGCCTACCTTCAGCGCTTCCCCTTCGACACCATCAAGATCGACCGGGCGCTGGTGCAGTCGAGCGGTGCCAGCGAAGGGCCGGGCTCGGCCATCGTGCGCTCAATCGTTGCGCTGGGCCACGAGCTCGGCAAGAAGATCGTGGCGGAGGGCGTCGAGACGCCCGAGGACGTCGGATTCCTGCGCTCCATCGGCTGCCAGTACGCGCAAGGCTTCTACTACGGCGAGCCGATGTCGGATCGCGACGTGCTGCAACTCTTGAAGATGGTGCGCACCGCCGAGCACAAGCTGCGCCCGCGCGGCTTCTTCCGCGCCAAGGCCAAGGCAAAACAGAAGGAGCAGAAGGCAAGGAAGAAGCCGCAAAGGCAGATTTCTGCACCGCTCGCTGCCCGTTCCAACGGCGAGGCGCCGCCCGCTACGCGCGCGCCACCGGCCACCGCTGCCTTGCCCAACAGCACCGTGCGTCCCAGGGCACCACGTCCGGGGCCGCCCCAGCCGCCTCCGCCGCCGCAAGGCATGCCCGCAATGCCGCCGCAGCACGGCGGCCCCTTGCCGCTGCCGCCGCCGGCCTCCGGGCCGCCGCCTCCGCCTAGCTCCGGACCGCCGCCGGTTCCCGGTGCGCCGCCGCCGGGCATGATGGCGATGGGCAACGCCGGGCGGCCGCCCGGCGCCGGCCCCGACTCTGGCGAGACGGATGAGCCGGGCGCCTTCCCTCCGCCCTTGGAGCCACCGGCCTCCGCACCGCCGCCGCCACTGCCGGGGCTTCCGGGGCACGTTGCGGCTGGGCATGAAGGCGCGGACCAGGAGCCGTTGCTCGATCCGGATGTCATGGTGGCCGTCTTGCGGGAGGCCGCAAACGCCAAGGAGCAGTCATCTGGACCCGAGGCCGCACATCGCGCGGCCGAGTCGGAGCCTGCCGAGCCGGCCCCGCGCGCACCGGCCAAGCGGCCCGCGCGGCGGTCCCCGCCGCCACGCCTCAAGAAGACGGCGCCGGACTTCTCCGGCCTGCCGCCTGCAATGGCGCAGAGCCTCGCCCGGCTGGCGGGTGTCCCCTGGCCGCCCCAGGACGGCCCGGGCGGCAGTGGCGCGGCCACGGGCGAGCGCTCGCGCGACGACGAGCCGGTACCGACGGGCAAGAACGGCCGCGACACCTGAAAATTGCTTTACGGTTGCGAGGAGATGCGGCGGTGCGGCGCGCGGGCCGGTCTAAGCGTGGCCTGCGTCGCTCACCAGATGCGATGGGTCGATGCCGATCTTGGCGAGCGCGCGCGTGTACTTGGCGTCGATGTCGGGATCGAAGATCAGGTCGAGGTCGGCGGGACAGTTGAGCCAGCCGTTGGCCTGGATCTCGCTTTCGAGCTGCCCCGGCGACCAGCCGGCATAGCCGAGCGCCAGGATCGACCGGTTGGGCCCCTGGCCGACGGCCATGGCCTTCAAGATGTCGATGGTTGCGGTGAGGCACACGCCGTCCTCGATCGGCAGCGTCGAATCGTTGGCGAAGTAGTCGGAGCTGTGCAGCACGAACCCGCGCCCCGTCTCGACCGGGCCGCCGACGTGGATCGACATGGAGAGGATGTCGTCGGCAAGGTTTCTCTCGTTCGCCGTGGGAACGATGCCGAGCCGCTCCAACAGGTCGGGAAAGGAAATGTGCGAGGCACGCTGGTTGATGACGAGGCCCATCGCGCCGTCCTCGGAGTGGGCGCACATGTAGATCACCGAGCGCGCGAAGCGCGGATCCGACATCACCGGCATGGCAATGAGCAGTTGGCCGTCGAGATAGCCTTCCGCGGCCTCGTGCGTGTGTTGAATCTTCATGCTGCAAGATTAACGCGTTGTCGGCTGGGGTGTGAAGCCGTCAATTGCGTCAATTGGGCTTTGCCGCCGCAGCATCGCCCGACATCGGGCAATCTATGCATATTTTTCATGAAGTCGTGATTTGCGCGCATATTGCTAGACGCTACAACGCTAACCGGCGTCCCCGGCCCTGACCTGCGAGAATCTCAATTCCATGATCATAAGCTCACTCGACAAGCCCGCACGGGCGCTCGTGTTTCTCTGTTCAGCGCTCGTCCTGGCCTCGGCCGGTGCCGCGGCGGGCCAAGCCTCCGATTGGGCCGTAGGTCACAACTCGCGCGCGCGCCTCATCGCCGGAAATGGCCTTGCGGGCGTGGAGCTGCAAATGCCCGAAGGCTGGAAAACCTACTGGCGAAATCCCGGCGATGCCGGCGGCGTCCCCCCGGCTTTCGACTGGTCGAAATCGGACAACCTCGCCGCCGCCAAGGTGCTCTATCCGGCACCGAAAAGGTTCACCGACAGCGCAGGCGCCACGGTCGGCTACAAGGGCACCGTGGTGTTCCCCGTCGAGCTGACGCCCAATGATCCCGATAAGCCGATCGGCCTGCATCTCTTGTTCGACTACGGCGTGTGCCGGGAGATCTGCATTCCCGCCGAGGCCGACCTGTCGCTGGCGATCGCGCCGGACGCCCCAGGCGAGGTCCCCGCCGAGCTTGCCGCGGCCTTGGAGCGCGTTCCCGCACCCAAGGATGCGCGCCGGCCGGGTGATCCGGTGCTCGCGCGCGTTGAAGGCGATCTGGCCGGGCCCAAGCCGCGCGTGCTTCTGGAGGCCGACTTTCCCGGCGGGGCGGACCATGCAGACATTTTTGTGGAGGCGCCCGACGGTCTTTATGTGCCGTTGCCGAAAAAGATCGCCGACGACGGCAGCGGGCGCGCGACCTTCGAGATCGATCTTTCCGACGGGATCGACCTTGAGGACCTCAAGGGCAAGGCGCTGACCGCCACGCTCATCTCCGACAACGGGCAGTCGGAGACGACATTTTCTGTAGACTGAGCGAAGCTTTGCCTTCTTAAGTCGCGCAGCCGTATTGCAATCCATTGCCACGAGCCGGAGAGGATCATCCAATGGCGATCAACGTCGGTGACAAGCTGCCCGAGTCGAGCTTTCTGGTCATGACCGCGGATGGTCCTGCACCAAGAACCACGGCGGAGGTATTCGCGGGCAAGAAGGTGGCGCTGTTCGCCGTGCCCGGCGCCTACACGCCGACGTGCCAGCAACAGCACGTGCCGGGCTTCGTTGCGCGCGTGGACGAGCTCAAGGCCAAAGGCATCGACACGATTGCCTGCACGGCCGTCAACGACGTGTTCGTGCTGACCCAGTTTGCCAAGGACACGGGTGCGGAAGGCAAGATCCTGATGCTCGCCGACGGCAACGCGGAGTTCGCCAAGAAAATTAGGCTCGACTTCGATGGCTCCGGTTTCGGCCTCGGCGTGCGCTCCAGGCGCTATGCAATGCTGGTCGAGGACGGCGTCGTCAAGGTGCTGAACGTCGAGGACGCTCCGCCCGACCACGACAAGTCGAGCGCGGCGACGCTGTGCTCGATGATCGACGGCTCGCTCTGAGCAGCGTCAATCGGCGTCGGTCCGTTCGGGCTTGCCACCTTTGCGGCGCGACTTGAGGAACGGCGCCATCGCCTCGCGCGCCAGCTCGTCGGCGCGCTCGTTTTCCGGGTGGCCCGCGTGCCCCTTCACCCAACGCCAATCGATTGTGTGGCGCTGGCGCGCCGCGTCGAGCCGCTGCCACAGCTCGGCGTTCTTGACGGGCTTCTTGTCGGCCGTCTTCCAGCCGTTGCGCTTCCAGCCGTGGATCCACTTGGTAATGCCGTCCTTGAGATACGCACTGTCGGTGTGCAGCTCCACGCGGCTGGGGCGGTTCAGCGCCTCGAGAGCCGAGATCGCCGCCGTCAGCTCCATGCGGTTGTTGGTCGTCTCGGGCTCGCCGCCCGAGATCTCCCTGCACTTGTCGCCGTAGGTCAGGATCGCGCCCCAGCCGCCGGGCCCCGGATTGCCCGAGCAGGCCCCGTCCGTGTAGATCACCACCGGCGTCACGTCGCTCATCGTGCGGCACTCTCCAAGCCGTAGTCCTCGATCGCGCGCACGCTCTGGTGAAAGCGCAGCCGGCGCACGTACTCCAGCGGGTTCTTGGGGCTGACGAGCGCGTCACGCGGCGTGTTGAGCCAGTCGTAGACGCGCGTCAGCAGGAAGCGCAGCGCCGCGCCGCGCGCCAGCATCGGCATGGCCGCGCGCTCCGGCGCGGTGAGCGGGCGCACGGTCTCGTAGCCGCGCAGGAAGGCGCGGCCCTTGGTGATGTTGAACGACAGGTCGGTCTCGAAGCACCAGGCGTTGAGGCACACGGCGATGTCGTAGGCGAGCGCGTCGTTGCAGGCGAAGTAGAAATCGATGAGCCCCGACAGCTTGTCGGCCAGGAAGAAGACGTTGTCGGGGAAGAGGTCGGCGTGGATGATGCCTTCAACTAGTCCTTTCGGCCATTGCGCTTCGAGCGTGCCAAGCTCGCGCTCGATCAGATCGTCGAGGCCGGGCGCGATGTCGGCGGCCTTGTCGGAAAAACGCTCGTAAAGGGGACGCCAGCCGCTGAGGCCGAGCGCGTTGGCGCGCTTGAGGGCGAAGCCTTCCCCGCCCAGGTGCAGCCGCGCCAGTGCCTCTCCCACGGCGGCGCAGTGGGCGGGCGTGGGGCGCCGCACCCAGAAGCCTTCCAGGAACGTCACCAGGGCGGCGGGGCGGCCGGCAAGCTCGTTCAAGTTGTGGCCCTCAACATCGCGCACGGGCGTCGGACAGGACACGCCGCGGGCGGCCAGATGCTCCATGAGCCCGAGGAAGAACGGCAGATCCTGGCGCGCGACGCGCTTCTCATAGAGCGTCAGGATAAAGGAGCCGCGCGAGACGTGGATAATGTAGTTGGTGTTCTCGACCCCTTCGGCGATGCCCTTGAAGGACTTGAGCTCGCCCAGCCCGTAGCTGGCGATGAAGGTCGAAAGCTCCTCGTCGCTGACTTCGGTGTAGACGGCCATGGGGGTCTGTGACTTTCGCGGGGCGGTAGCGTCAGCTGACGGGCGCTTCGCGCAGCTGGCGCGGCACGTTGAAGGCGATGCGCTCTTGCGCCGTCGTCACTGTTTCCAGTGTCACCTCGAAACGCTTACGAAAGGCTTCGATCACCTCCTCGACGAGTTCCTCGGGTGCGGAGGCTCCCGCGGTGATGCCCACGGCTCCCCGCCCCTCCACCTCGCTCCAGGCAATGTCGCCGGCGCGCTCGATCAGTATCGCCTTGGGGCAGCCTGCCCGCTTGGCGACCTCGACGAGGCGCAGCGAGTTGGAGCTTTGCGGGCTGCCGACGACGAAGAGGCAGGCGATGCGCGGGGCGATGGCCTTGACGGCAGCCTGCCGGTTGGTGGTGGCGTAGCAGATATCCTCTTTGTGCGGACCGACGATGCCGGGGAAGCGCTCCTGCAAGACGCCGACGATCTCGGCGGTGTCATCGACCGACAGCGTCGTCTGGGTGACGAAGGCGAGCTTGCCCGGATCGCGCGGCGCAAAGGCCCGCGCATCGGCCACCGTCTCGATCAGGCGCACGGCGCCGTCGGGGAGCTGTCCCATGGTCCCGACCACCTCCGGGTGCCCGGAATGGCCGATCAGCACGATCTCCAGGCCCTGCTCATAGTGATTCTGGGCTTCTATGTGCACCTTGGAGACCAAAGGGCAGGTGGCGTCGAGGACGAACAGGTTGCGGTCCCGTGCAGCGGCCGGTACGGCCTTGGCCACACCGTGTGCCGAAAAGACCACGGGCTGGCTGGTCTGTGGAATATCCTCAAGCTCCTCCACAAAAACGGCGCCTTTGGCCTTCAAAGAATCGACAACAAACCGGTTGTGAACGATCTCGTGCCGCACATAAACGGGGGCGCCGTACTTGGCGAGCGCCAACTCGACAATCTGGATGGCCCTATCGACGCCGGCGCAGAACCCGCGCGGTGCCGCCAGATACACCGTGAGGGGCGGCCGCACAGGGCCTGTTCCAGATGGGCCTCTACCAGATGGGCCTCTTCCAGATGGGGACGAATCGGACATCACTATCTCTGTCTCTCGGGCATTGGGCGTCGTAGCGCGCTTGGCCGGGGCGAACTTGGGGTGCTTGGCTTGATTTGTGACAATACAGGAAGCCTCCGCCGCTGGCCTAGGGGTAAGGGCCGGGCCGGTACGCATGGGGCCGAAGAGGGGGCAGTCCGGGGCGCCAAGACGCAATCCGCGATGATCGCTGCTCGTGCCGGCGCGCGCCTGACATTGTGCACCCTGTTAACCGTTTTCGCCGCCGGCTGCGGCCTCTCCTCGATCACATCGGGTCTGGGGTCAAGCATCTTCGGCGGCTCCTCCTCCAAGACCTCGCCCTCCCCGGGCGTCAACGAGGAGCAGCTTCTGTCCGCCGCCAAGCACACCGACAGTGGGCCCGTCAACTCGCCGGTCGGCGAGATCGCCCATGGGTGCCCGCGCTTGAGCGTTTCGCCGCGCGGCAGCCATCTGACCATCTACGAGGACGGCCGCGCCGGCGATGGTCTCGCCATCATGCATCGCGGCGAGATCACCAAGACGGCGCGCGAGTGCCAGATCGCGCCCGGCCGGGTCACGGTGCGGTACGGGTTCTCCGGGCGCGTGCTGCTCGGGCCGCGCGGCAAGGCCGGCAACATCACGCTGCCCGTCAACATCGTCGTCACCGATTCCAAGCGCGAGAAAATTGCCACCGATACGATGACCGTTGCCGCCGCGGTCGCCGTCGACAACCCGATCGGCTATTTCTCGGCCGTACGCTCGGTAACCTTCGACATTCCCGAGGGCACGCGGCCCGGCGAGTTCGAGGTCTTCGTCAGCTTCGATCAGAACTCGCAAGGCGCCGGCTGAGCACGGCTCGCGTCCCGCGCGGGATCATTCGCCTCGCTGCCGCTCTAGTTGAGCTTCCTGCCGAGATCGCGCAGGCTCGCGTCGACGAGGGCGCTCGCGGTAGCACCGGTTGCACGCTCCCTCAGGATCTTCTCGGCGGCGGCGATTGCGTTGTCGACGGCCGATGAGCGCACCTCGCTCACGGCCTGCGCCTCTGCGCGTGCGATCTTCTCCTCGGCCAGCTTGGTCCGCCGTTCCACCGACTCGTGCAGGTTCCGGCGCGTCTCGGCGGCGAGCGCCTCGCTCTCGCGCTTGGCCTGGTCGAGGATGGCCCTGGCCTCGTCCTCCGCCTCGCGGCTCTTGCGCTGATAGTCGGCGAGCAGGGACTGCGCCTCGTCGCGCAGGCGCCGTGCCTCGTCGAGCTCGTTGCGGATGGCGTCTGCGCGCGCGTCGAGCGCCTTGCCGATCATGCCCGGCACGCCCTTGTAGATGAGCAGGCCGATGAACGCGATGAAGGCGATCATCACCCAGAAAACGGGATCTGCGAAATCGAACAGCATGGCCATCCTTTAGCCTGGCGGCTGGTTACATCGCCTTCTTGATCTCGGGGAGGCTTACCTCCTCGCCCAGGAGCTTGCTCACGACCGCGCTCGCCGTCTCGGCCGCGATGTCGTCGACGCTCGCCAGCGCTTTCGACTTGGTGGCGGCGATGCGCGTCTCGGCCTCGGCAAGCTTGGCGGAAAGCGCGCTCTCCACCTTCGTGCGCTCCTGCTCTGTCTCGGCCGTGAGCGCGTCGCGCATGTCCTTGGCCATGGCGGAAGCCCTCTGGCGCGCCTCGCTCAGCGCCTGCTCGTAGGCGGCGAGTGCTGCGTCCGTCTCCGTCTTGAAGCGTTCGGCCGCGTCGAGATCGCGCTGCACGCGATCACGGCGCTCCTCTATCACCTCGCCGATGCGCGGCAGCGCCACGTAGGCCAGGATCAGGTACAGGACGACGAAGGTCAGCGCCAGCCACACGAGCTGGGGGGAGAAGTCGGCCGGATTGAGCTGCGGCAGCCCGCCGGACTTCTCCTCATGCGTGGCGGCGGCTGCCGCAACGATGAACGCAGGTATGGCTGCGACCATGGAACTCTCCTCGCTCGAGCGCGCTTGAGCTGCGTCAGCCGAACAGAATGATGAGCGCGATCAAGAGGCCGAAGAGGCCGGTCGCCTCCGCAAGAGCGAAGCCGATCAGCAGGTTGGTGAACTGGGCCGGCGCGGCCGACGGGTTGCGCATGGCGCCCGACAGATAGTTGCCGAAAATATTGCCGATGCCCACACCGGCACCAATGAGCGCGCTGCAGGCAAGGCCGGCGCCGATCATTTTCGCAGCTTCCAACTCCATCGTCTTCGTCTCCCTTTTAGGATGAATGGATCGTAGTGATCTTGAGCGGATCGTTCGGTGACGGCCTCAATGATGCATGTGAAGCGCGTCGTTGAGATAGATGCAGGTCAGCACCGTGAAGATCAGCGCCTGCAGGAAGGCGACCAGGAACTCCAGACCGGTGAAGGCGACAAGGAACAGCAGCGGTGCCCAGCCGCCGATGAAGCCCAGGCCGATCACGAAGCCGGCGAACACTTTCAGCATCGTGTGCCCGGCCATCATGTTGGCGAACAGACGCACCGAGTGGCTGACCGGACGGATCAAGTAGGAGATGAGCTCGATCGGTATGATGACAGGCATCAGCCAGAAGGGGATGCCTTCGGGCACGAACAGGCGCAGGTAGCCCATCCCGTGGCGGGCAAAGCCGATCAAAGTCACCGTGATCCACACCATCGCGGCAAACGCGAACGTGACGATGATGTGGCTCGTCACGGTGAACGAGTGCGGGATCATGCCCAACAGATTGAGCGTCAGGATGAAGACGAAGATCGTGAACACCCAGGGGAAGAACTTCATGCCTTCCTCGCCCAGGTTCTCCCGCACCATGTTGGCGATGTACTCGTAGGACAGCTCAGCGACGGATTGTATCCTGCCGGGCACGAGCGCGCGCCGGCCCATGGCGAAAATCAGAAAGCTGGCGATCAGCACCACCGCGATGACCATGAAGAGCGACGCATTGGTGAACGAGGCGTCGACCCCGAACAGCTCGATCGGGAAGATCCGCTTGATCTCGAACTGTGACATGGGGCTGTGGTGAGCCGCCCCATCCGCACCTTCAGCAGCCAAGGTCCATTCCCCTACCTGTCGTCCTCGTCATCGTCGGCCACGGACGGTGCGGCAAGCTGCGACGCCAGCCCCTCCGCCTGCGCTTTCTGTGCGGCCCGGATCACGTTCAGGAGCCCGGCCGAAAAGCCCAGGGCGACAAACAGGACCAAGAGCCAGGGTGACGTGCCGAGCCAGCGGTCGAGCATCCACCCTATAAAGCCTCCCACTCCGACGCCGACCAGGAGCTCGGCGACGAAACGGAAGGCCCTTGCAAACGCCTCGCCGCGGGCACGCGCGTCGCCCGATTGTGGGGGCATGCGGCGCGCCTTGACCTCGTCGAGGTGCTTTCCGATCGCGTCGGAGCGCTTGCGAAAAGCCTCGCGCTGCTCCGGGCTGATCTCGCCATGTCCAGGGCTGTCGCCCTTACCAGCGGCTGACATGGGAATACCGGCCCGATTGCGGGTTCAAGGCTGCCAAACGGCGGGGTTTATCAACGGCGCGCACCATAGTGAGGGGCATTTGGGGTGTCAAGAAAGCGCCCAAATCATTGGGGGTACGGCGAAACCGCGCAGGGCGGCGCGGGCCGTGGTCGTGCGTGCGCGCGGGCGGGAATAGTGCGGTTGCGTCGACGCCGGCGTCTTCCGAAGGCTGTCACCCTGGACTATTGTGGGGGCGTATCGCGGCGGTTTCGTCGTGGTGCTGGCCGCCGTGGGGCAGCCTGCAGTGTTTCGAGCATTCATCTATCGGTTTTAGGGGGCCCAAAATGCACATCGTTCGCCGCATAACCGGCGTTGCCCAGCTCTTTTTCAGCCTCGTTGCCCAGTTCTTCAGCGCCTGCTGGATCATGCGAGGCCCCCTCACCGTGGCCGTCCTCGGCTTCGCCATGCTCAGCCTGCCCGCGCAATCACGCGAGATCTACCGCGGGCTGGCGAGCGAGGTCTACGCCCATAACTGGGAGCTGGCGCTGGCCCAGATCATCCTGGGGTTCGTCACGCTGGGGGTGGCCGGCGTGTTCGTCTGGCACTGCGGCCGCGCATTGACGCTGCTGCGACGCCAGGAGGCCCTGCCGGGACGGGACTTCGAGGGCGCGCTGTTGCGGTGGCTGCCGAGGCTTGGCGGCGCCGCCATCCCTCTTGGCGCCGCGCTCGGCCTCTACTGGGCCGTGGGCGAATCCCAGACGACGGCGAACCTCGTTCAGTCGTTGCATACCGACCACAATTGGCCCGAGTTCGCCAGCCTGTTGAAGCTGCTGGAGTGGACGCCCCGGCAACTGGGCATTGCATCCCTGATCAGCCTGGCGCTGGCAGGTGCGCTCGTGCTCGCCATGGTCCTGCGCACCTATGGGAAAACCTGGAAGTACAGCCAACCCAGTCCCTGGCTGCTGAGCCGGGGCGCGGCCATCTTCAGCGGGCTCGTAGCCCTCACCTGCGTGTTGGCCTTCTCGTTTGCACCGCCCGCCCTGGCGCAGACCATCGGCACCGTCGCCGTTTTCAATATCTTCCTGGTCGTGCTCGTGGTCGTGTTGAGCAACTTGCTGCTAATCGCCGACAAGACGGGAATCCCGCTGTTCTCGATCCTGGTGGCCTGGGCCGTGCTGCTGAGCGTTCTCGATTGGAACGACAACCACGTGATCCCTATCGTCGAGCACCAGCCTTCCGCCGAAGCCGAGGCCGAGGGGCAACCGCTCGGCCCGGACCTCATCGAGCATTTCCGCCAGTGGTACGCCGGGCGCAACGACCTTGCCTACTATCGCGACGCCAAGGAGCCTTATCCGATCTTCATCGTTGCCGCCGCCGGCGGCGGCGCCTACGCGGCACACTACACGGCGACCTTCCTGGCGCGCATGCAGGACAGCTGTCCGAACTTCGCCCAGCACGTGTTCGCCATCAGCGGCGTCTCGGGGGGCAGCATCGGTGCCACGCTGTTTGCGAGCCTGGCGAAGCTCAAAGCCAGCAACCAGGACTACGTCGGCTGTCGTCTCGACCCTCAGGACCGCTATTTCGAGGAGAGGACGCAAAAGTTCTTCGAGGACGACTTCCTCGCGCCGGTGATTGCTTCGGCGCTGTTTCCTGATCTCGTGCAGCGCGTGCTGCCCGCGGCGTTGGGCCGGTTCGACCGCTCGCGCGCGCTCGACGCGAGTCTCGAAGCCGCGTGGCGCCACATGATGGAGGATGCTGCAGCCAGGGGCGACACCACGGCGGCCAACATGGAAAGTCCGTTCGAGAAGCCGTTTCTCGATCTGTGGATTCCACAGCGCAAGGACGAGGCCGTGCCCGTGCTGGTTCTCAACACCACGGAGGTGGCCAACGGCTACCGTATGATCATTTCTCCCATCTCGACCGGCGTTCTCGCCGACAAGCAGTGGTCGAAAATCGCGCGCGTGCACCCGGACCTGGCCCCGAGCGACAAGGATGGCGTTGTGCCGGACTTCAGGCTGAGCACGGCGGCGGGGATCAGCGCGCGGTTCCCCTGGATCCTTCCAGCCGCGACCGTCGAGATCGGCAAGGACGGGGACAAGATACGGTTGGTCGACGGCGGCTACGTCGAAAGCTCGGGTGTGGATACCGCCAACGAGCTGGTCAAGGTTCTCAAGCTTCGCACGAAGGAGTTGCAGAGCGCAGGCGAGGACATCGATGCAAAAATCTATCTCGTCGTGCTTATGGGCTATGAGGGCACGCCGGTACGCGAGCGAAGCCTGGGCGAGGCCTCGCTGCCTCTGCGCACCTTGATCAGCACCTGGCAGTCGCGCGCCGAGATCGCCTTTTTCCGGGCCTTCACCGATGCCTGCCCCGATATCTTGAGCTGCATTTGGCCCGACCCGAACGACGAAACCTACAACCGAACCCTTGTCGAGCTTCCGGTGCTGCCGGTATTCCTCAACCTGCGCGACTTCAAGCTGCCGCTGACCTGGCAGCTCACGGAAGCGAGCCGTGCGATCATCTCCATGCACGCGGGAACGGCGCTGCGCTGCGGACGCAACGACTCGATACCGGTCACTTGGCCCGACATGGATGATCTACGCGAGCGCACGCTCAGCGCCTTGGGGGAGAATAGCTGCAGCGCCTGCACCATGCAGTACCGGCTCGCCCACCGGTACGAGTACCCGGAATGGGACGCGGAGCGCATGTGCACCAAGGAGCTGGTGCCTTCCACGACGAGCGCGATCGGGAACTGAAGCGGGCGCCTACCCGGCCTCGCGGAAGCGCTGTGCCGTCTCCAGATCGACGGACACGAGTTGCGAGATGCCCTTCTCGGCCATGGTGACGCCGAACAGGCGGCTCATGCGCGCCATGGTCATGGGGTGATGGGTGATGACGAGGAAGCGCGTGGCCGTGTCGGTCGCCATCGATTCCAGCAGCCGGCAGAAGCGGTCGACGTTGGCATCGTCGAGCGGCGCGTCGACCTCGTCCAGCACGCAGATGGGCGAGGGGTTGGTCAGGAACACCGCGAAGATCAGCGCCAGCGCCGTCAAGGACTGCTCGCCGCCTGACAATAGCGACAGCGTCGCGGGCTTCTTTCCGGGCGGCTTGGCGATGATCTCCAGGCCCCCTTCCAGCGGATCCTCGCCCTCGATCATCTCCAGCCGCGCCTCGCCGCCGCCGAACAGCGTGGTGAACAGATTGCGGAAGTGCGCGTCGACTGCCTCGAAGGCGTCGGTCAGGCGCTTGTGCGCCTCGCGGTTGAGCTGCGAGATCGCGGCGCGCAGCTTGGCGATGGCCTGCTCCACGTCGGTACGCTCGGCATCCATTCCGGTGACCTGGGCGCCGAGCGAGACGAGCTCGTCGTCGGCCTGCAGGTTGACGCCGCCCAGGCGCTCGCGGTCGGCCTTGAGGCTTGCAAGCTTGCGTTCCACGTCCGCGAGCGGCGGCAGCTCGGCGCCGGGCTCGACCTCGGCCACGGCGAGGCAGCCCTCGGGCGCAACGCCCAAGCTCTCGCGGATCTGCCGGGCGACGTCCTGGCGCCGCGTGCGCGCGCCTTCGAGCTTGGCCTCGGTGCGCGCACGCGTCTCGCGCGCGTCCGCCACGGCGGCCTGGGCCTCGCGCAGCGCCTGCACGCCGGCCTTCAGGAGGCTCTCCGCCTCGGCCAGCGCATCGGCGGCGACCTGGCGCTCGCGCTCCGCGTCGCTCAAGGCCGACAACAGCTTGCCGCGCCTTTCCTCGATGCGGGCGGGCATGTCGGCCAGGCTTTGCAGCTCCGCTTGCGCCTCGGTGAGGCGGACTTTCAGGGTGTCGATCTGCTGATCGGCGCCGGAGCTGCGCGTGTCCCACCGCTCGCGCTCGACGTCGATTGACGCCAGGCGGTCTGCGCGCGCACGCCGCTCGCGCTCCAGCTCGGAGACGGCCGCGCGGGCATCGGCGAGCGCGGCGCGCTGCGTCTCGACCTGCGTCTGGGCCTGCGCTAGCGCGGGCTCGGGATCCTCGGAGGCTGAGAACTCGGCATGCGCCCGCTCGATGGCGGCGAGCGCCTCCTTGGCGACGACGAGATCCTGCTCGGCGCGTGCCCGTGCGCCCGCCACTGTGGCGAGCTTGCTTTCGGTCTCGCGCGCCGCCTTCTCGATCGCGGTGAGCGATTCCCGCGTCTTGGCGAGCATGCCTTGCGCCTCGCGCCACAGCTGGCGCAAGCGCTGCTCCTCCGCCTGCGCCTCCTGCAGGGCCTCGGTGGCCTCGCGCTCGGTGTCGCCGGCGGTTGTCGCGGCGGTGCGCGCCTCGGCCTCGTCGAGCTCGATCGAGGATAGGCGGTTGCGCTCCGCCAGCCGCTGGGCGGCCGGGGTTGCGCCGTCGGCGGCGGCCGTGAAGCCGTCCCATCGCCACAGATCGCCGGCAGGCGTGACGAGACGCTGGCCCGGCCGCAGGCTCGGCTGCAGCTGGTGGCCGTCCGCGCGCGAGGCAACGACGCCCGTCTGCCTGAGGCGGCGGTCGAGCTCGGGCGGGGCCTCCACGTGCGCGGCAAGCGGCTCGGCACCCGCCGGCAGGGTCCCGTCGTGGCGCGACGCCGGCACCTGGCGCCAATGCACTGTGGCTTCCTCGGCGGCGGGGGCCTCGAGGTCGTCGCCGAGCGCCGCACCGAGCGCCGCCTCGTAGCCGGGCGCCACGCGCAACCGGTCGACAATGGGGGGGAAGTCGGAGCTTCGGGCGCCGATCAGCAGCTTGACCAGCGTCTCGCGCTCCGCCTGCAGCGAGGCAAGGGCGAGCCGCGCCCGGCCGCTCTCCTCGCGGGCGGTGTTTGCCGTCTCGCTCAGCTCGCGCGCCGTGTCCTCGGCGGCGAGCGCCTGCACCTCGAAGCGGGCGATCTCGTCGGCGAGCTGCTTGCCCGCTTCCGTGATCCGCGCCAGCTTTTCCGCATCGGGCGCCCGGCCGGCGATCTCGCGCGTCTGCGCGTCGAGCTCGGCGAGCTGCTGCTCCAGCCGTGCGACCGCCTCACCGCGCTCTGTCAGGCTCGCCGCCAGGCTTTCAAGCCGCGCGCGCCGCTCCGCGACCTTGGTCGTCAGCGCGGCGAAGCGCTCCTCGGCCGACTTGAGCTCGCTTTCGGCGGCCGTCACCTTGGCCCGCGCTTCGCCCTCGCGCTCGTCGGCACCGGTCTCGGCCGCCTTGAGCCGCTCCATCTCCGCGTCGAAGTCGCCCAAAATCTGGCGCGCCTCGCCGATCAGCGCCTCCTCGCGGGCAATGTCGTTGCTGAGCTGCTCGCCGCGGGCGGCAAGCTCGCGCTCGCGCTCGGCTGCGCGCTTTGCCTCCTGCTCGAAGTTTTCGTGCTCGATGCGCAGCCGGCCCACGACGGCGGCGCGCTTGGCCTCCTCCTCGCGCAGCGGGCCCATGCCCTCGGCCAGCCGTGCCTCCTCGGCGAGCGCCTGGGACTCGGCCTGGGTCGCCGTTCCGAGCGTGGAGAGTGCCTCCCTGAGGCTTGCCTCCTCCGTTTCGACCTGTTTCTGCGCCTCGGTCCAGGCCAGGTGCGAGAGCAGCCCTTCCTGGCAGCGGATGTCGCCGGATATTTCCTTGTAGCGGCGCGCGGCGCGCGCCTGGCGCTTCAGGCTCTCGACCTGGGAGTTGAGCTGCCCCAGCACGTCGTTGAGGCGCGCAAGATTTGCCTCCGTCGCCTTGAGGCGCAGCTCCGCCTCGTGCCGGCGGCTGTGCAGGCCGGCGATGCCGGCGGCGTCCTCCAGGATGCGGCGGCGCTGCTCCGGCTTGGCGTTGACGATCTCGCCGATCTGGCCCTGGCGCACCAGCGCTGGCGAGCGTGCGCCCGTCGCGGCGTCCTCAAACAGGATCTTGACGTCGCGCGCGCGCGCTTCCTTGCCGTTGATGCGGTAGGCGGAGCCGGCCTCGCGCTCGATGCGGCGCGTGATCTCGATGGCATCGACGCCGTTGTACTCGGCCGGTGCCTTGCGCTCGGCGTTGTCGAGGAAGATCGTCACTTCCGCCGAGTTGCGCGCCGGACGGCTGTTGGTGCCGGAGAAGATCACGTCGTCCATGGCGGCCGCGCGCATGCTTTTGTGCGAGGTCTCGCCCATCACCCATCGCAAGGCTTCGAGCAGGTTCGACTTGCCGCAGCCGTTGGGGCCGACGACGCCCGTCAGCCCTGGCTCGATCACGAGCTCGGTCGGCTCCACGAAGGACTTGAAGCCCAACAGCCTTAAGCGACTGATCTTCATTGCCTACCTTAAGATGCAACATGGCCAGGGATCGCGGCAGCGCTGAGGCGCTCGCTCGTCAGCGCGGGGCACCGGCCGCCGCGGCGGCGCGCGCCCTGACGAGGGGCTCGACCATTGCGCGGATCTCCTCGATCGTGAGCACCTTCTTTACCAGCTTGCTCCCGATGAAGAAGTTGGGCGTGCCGATGACGCCGAGCGTGCGCCCGCGATCCTTGACCCACTTCAACCCATCGATCATGGATTGATTCTCGCGGCAGGCGTCAAATTGCTGACGGGTCATCCCCACTTGCGAGGCGACCTTGTATATGGGGTCGAGCCGCACCTCTTGGGACACCCAGGACGCCTGCTGCTCCAGGAACAAGCCGTAAAGCTCCAGGTATTTCTCCGGCTTGGCGCAGCGCAGCGCGATCGTTGCCGCGCCCGAGGTCTTGCCGATGGGAAACTCGCGGATGATGAAGCGCACCTTGCCCGTATCGATGAACTCCGCCTTGAGCTTGGGAAACGTCTGCTTATGGAAGCGGCGGCAGTAGGGGCATGTCAGCGAGGCATACTTGATGATCGTCACCGGCGCGTCCGCCCGTCCCCACGCCATCTCGGGCAGCGGGCCGGTCTCCATGACCTGGGCAAGCGTGGGGCTGTCGATGACCTGGCGCCCGCCGGGCGGCGGCCCGGGCTGCGCGGCGTAAGGGTTGAAGCCGCCCGCCGCCGATTTTGACGGTTTCTCACCGCCAGACGGATAGGCCGCGCCCGCCGCATCGGGCGCCTCGTCCGCCGTCAGCCCGTCGTTGGCGAACAGGCTCTCGCCCGCACAGCCCGCAAGCAGGGCCGGCAGCAACAGCGCGGCGAGGGCGCCTTTGATTTTCAAACGTCCAAACTCAGCTCTTGGCCAGCAGCGGCTCGATCATCTTGTCGAATGAGGCCATCGTCGGGGCGCCGTCGAGGCGCTTGCCGTTGATGAAGAACGTGGGCGTGGCGCTGACGCCGAATACATCCGAGGCCCGCGCGCGCCCGGCCGTGATCTTGTCGAGCAGCCCCTGATCGGTCAGGCACTTGTCGAATGCCTCCTGGGTGAAGCCGGCCTGCTTGGCGAGCTCGAACAGCTTCGGCACCGGGTTGCCTTCCGAGAACGCCCACTCGGCCTGTTTCTCGAACAGGACCTCGATGAGCGGAAACGTTTTCTCGCCGCCCGCACAGCGCGCGAGCATGGAGGCGGCGACGGCACGATTGTCGAGCGGGAACTCGCGGAACACGAAGTGCACCTTGCCGCTGTCGATATACTTCTTCTTGAACTCGGGCCACACTTCCTTGGCAAATTTCGCACAGTGGCCGCACGACATCGAGGCATACTCGACGACCGTGACCTTCGCATCCGCCGGACCCAGCGTGAGCTCGGGCAGATCGCCCGGCTTCATGAGCTCCTCGATCAGGACCTGGTCGGGGCCGCGACTTTGCGCCAAGGCCACGCGGGGCAGGATCCCGGCGCCGACGCCGAGCGCGCTAATGCTCAAAGCTCGAACCAGGGTGCGCCGTGAAAGCGTAATTTGGCCTTGTAGGGTCTTCGATGCGGGCACTTGGCTGGCTCCCTTGCTGAGCGTTTGCGGAGCCGGTAACGGCCCTGGCGAGCGCGAGGCGCCTCAAGGTGCGCCTAGCATGCGACGAGCGATGGAATAAGGCAAAACGGCACTGAATGCCAAGTGAATGAAGGGTAATGGATGCGGCCTAACGGCCGTCCGCCCCCCGGCTCAGGAGCCCTGATTTAAGCCGGTTCAGGGCGGCGCGCAGCCGCTCGTCGGCGATCCCGGCCAGCTCGGGCGCCTCGCAGGGCACAGCCTTGCGGGGCTCGGCACGCGCCGGCGCCCGCGCGGGGGCCGCCAGCGGGGCCTGCAGGATGCGCAAGCAGGCGATGGCCCGGTAGCCGAAATAGCCGTTGATGCGCTCGAGGATCTGCTGGGTCTTGTACTGCACGTCGAGCGCGTGCGCGGGATCGACGCGCACCAGGAGCGTGGCCCCCGGCCGCCCTTCCGCACCCGCTTCCACGTCCTCGCGGATCGCCACGCCGCGCGGCCACTTGAGCCGCTCGGGCGCCGCATAACCCGCAACCTCCTCGCCGACGATCGTGGCCCAGTCCGTCAGCAGCGCGGCCGCGGAAAACCCATATTTCTCGAAGGCCTTGCGCGTGAGCTTGGGGATATAGGCGCCGAGCGCGCGCGCGGGGATGCGCCTGCGCGCCGGCGGGGCTATGGCGGATTTTAGGGCATGTCTTGCGTGCATGGGATCGATCGCATCGTGGGTTGGCGAGCACCGGCTGTTCCCTGGCGCTTGCGCGACGCTTACCATCGTCGGAACGATTCGCGGGTGCGCGGAGAGGATCCAGTGATCGCTGTTGCGCGAAAGCAACTGCCGCTCCGGCCCGCCGGGCCCGATACGGTCGAGGCGCTGCTCGCCTGGTACGACGAGGAGCGGCGCGTCCTGCCGTGGCGGGCGCCGCCGGGCAAGCGCCCCAATGCCTACCGCGTCTGGCTCAGCGAGATCATGCTGCAGCAGACCACCGTCAAGGCCGTCGTCCCCTACTACCAGAGGTTCCTCGTCCGCTGGCCCACCGTGAAGGCGTTGGCCGCCGCGCCGCTCGACGACGTTCTGGCGGCATGGGCGGGGCTTGGCTACTACTCGCGCGCCCGCAACCTGCACAAATGCGCGCAGGTCGTCGCGCACGAGCTTGGCGGCCGCTTTCCCGACGGCGTGGATGAGCTGCAGGTTCTGCCGGGCGTCGGCCCCTATACGGCGGCGGCCATTGCCGCCATCGCCTTCAGCGCGCCGGTGACGCCCGTAGACGGCAACGTGGAGCGGGTGGTGGCGCGCCTGTTTGCCGTGCGCCAGGCGCTGCCAGGCGCCAAGCGCGAGCTGAAACGCCTCGCGGCGACGCTCACGCCCGAAGACCGTCCCGGCGATTTCGCGCAGGCGATGATGGACCTGGGCGCCGGCATCTGCACGCCGCGCCGGCCATCGTGCCTGGTGTGCCCGGTGCAGTCCGACTGCGCCGCCAACGCACAGGGCCTTCAGGAGACGTTGCCCCTGCGCGGTGTCAGGGCGGAGCGGCCCTTGCGCGTCGGCATCGCCTTCGTCGCCCTGCGCGAGGACGGCTGCGTGCTGCTGCGCCGGCGCGCGGAAGCAGGGCTCCTGGGCGGCATGCTGGAGGTGCCGTCGACGGCGTGGGACGATCTCTTGCCGCCCGCAAGGGATGCCTTGCGCGCCGCGCCCCTGAAGGCCGACTGGTGGAAGGTGCCCGGCACGGTCACCCACACGTTTACGCATTTCAAGGTGGAGCTGGTCGTCTACCGCGCGCTCGTCGCCAGCGACGCCACGCTCACGTTCTGGGCCGAGCCCGACCGCTGCCGCTGGGTGAAGCGCCGCGATCTGGGCTCGTCCGCGCTGCCGAGCGTCATGCGCAAGGTCATCGCCCACGGCCTGCGCGAGGCGTGAGCCCCGCGCCTAGGCCCGATATGTCGCGCAAATCGTCCGTTGCCTTAGCCCGACGCCGGACACGTCGTATTGCACGGGACCTCCTCGCGCTTGTCGACGGTGCCGCGCACGGGCGACATGGTCTCGCGGAAGCACTTGGGGCCCTCCTTCACCACACGCACGAGCTGCTGCTTGCTGACGAGCGACTGGCAGACGACCTCGATGGCGGCCTGGGCCAGCCGAGTGGGCTTGCCGGCGCCGTCCGCATAGGACACGCCCATCAACAGGTCGAGGATGCCCGAGGGCGGCTGCTCGCCGGGCTTGCGCAGCTGGTTGTAGGCGATCCATTCGTAGGTCGCCTTGCCGTCGGGCGCCGAGACCTTGAGAGAGATGTCGCGGGTCTCGGGGCAGGCGCCCACGTCGATCCGCGTCCCTTCCGTCGTCGACAGCGCCTTGTAGTCGATCTGGCAATCGATGTTGCGCTCCCAGATCTCGTATTGGGCCAGCCGGTGCGGGACCTCGCTGAAGGGCACCTTGTACTGCCAGGCGTTATAAGCGGTGATCGCGGTGGGGATCGCACCCACGACCGTCACCACCAGCACCGCCGTCTTGATGAGCGGCGTGGCGCGGCCGAGCAGACCGTGCGACGAGCTTTTCGCGATTGATTGATCCGTCATTGATTGAGCCTCCCCTAAGGCAATGCATGGGCGTCCGTGTGGCATTGTCACGCGAAGACGTGGCCATCGCATGTCACACGCGAATTGAACCAAGCTTGAGTGCCCGGTTCATCGCCGGTTCAGCCGGCTGCGCGCATCACGCAAAGATTGCATCGCGTCATTTGCGGGAGCCGCTGGCGCAGCTCAGCGTAACACTATCGCAGTGTCGGCCGCGCGCGCCACCGGTACGCATCGTTCAGTCCTCACCCATTTGGGCGATGCAGGCCAGCGCCAAGGCTACTAACAATAATGGCACCCGCTTTTTGTCGCGCTCACGGACCGTCGTCATGGGCCGCGCAGCGCGCCAGGCGGCTGCTGGCGCCGATAGGCGGCAGGCGAGGAGGGGACTGCTTTCAGCGCGTGGCGGGGCCTTATGTTGTCCGCCGATCGATAATGTAGGGCGGCCCCCGATTTCGAGGCCGCACTCCTCCCTCCCCCCATCGGCCCGGCCCCTCCCATCACTTCCCGACTGTTCCTATTGCATCCAGCGACGCCCGCACTCACGCGTTTATTGAATCTGGCGACCGTGGCCGCGGAGACACCCTCGGTTAACGAGCTGTCGCTACGTTCGTCGCCGGGGTTGGGTGCGCGGATCTCGTCAGCCAGTGCTGCGCGGCCCTTGGGATCAAGCGGATCGAGGAGCCAAACATGCGGATCACACGCGCACTCGGATTGGCGGCCGGCGCAGGGGCGCTGCTGCTTACGGCATCGCAAACGGCTTCGGCGCTGCCTGCCGCCGGCGCCGCCCAGGCTGCAAAGGCGGCCGATGCCGGCGCAAGCCTCGTCGACAAGGTGGAGTTCAAGCGCCGCCGCGACGGCAGCGTCTACTACGCCCGCCCCCGCTTCGGCGACAAGGGCCCCTATTTCTTCGCCTACCGCGGCTACGCCTACCCCTACTATCCCGGCTACACCTACCGTCTGTCGCGCGGCGAGCTGAAGCCCCACGACCGGCCGCATCGCTACAGGATCGCCGACTAAGCCCTTCGGGTTATCGCTGGTGCGCAAGCCGGTGTCAGGCCCTTCCGGTCCGGCACCGGCTCGCTTTGTGCCGTCAGGCCGTGACGGCCAGCGTGCTTTCCGCTGCGTCGATCTCGTAGGGCGCGGGATCGAACGGTGCCCGCGGCTGCTTCTTGGCGAGGATGCGCGCGCGCCGGCGCAGGAGCGGCAGCAGATGGTGCGTCAGCCAGATGATGCGCCGCGTCGCCGCCGGGTTGATGAGATTGGTGGCCGGGATCCTCAGCCCGCGCCACTTGAGCACGTAGCCGATCGGCAGCTCCATCTCGTCCTGGAGAGCGATCATCTCCGCATAGAGCCGCGTTGCCGGCGTCACCAGAGGGCCGAAGCCGTTGCGCGGCTGCGCCCAGCCGACGATGTAGAGGTTCTTGACCGCCTCGGGGAACGCCCCGCCATAGACGTGCACGACGTCGTTCTCCACCGGCACCAGGCCCCTGGGCAGGAACGGGAAGCTGTTGGCAAAGCCGGTCGCTGCGATGATGAGGTCGTACTCTCCGACGCTGCCGTCGGTGAAGTGCACCTTGCTCCCGGCAAAGCGTTCAATGTCGGGGCGCGGCTTGATGCGGCCCTGGCGCAGGTAGTTGAGCACGTCCGTGCCGTAGGCGGGGTGGCGCGCAAACAGCTTGTGGCTCGGCCGCTCGAGCCCGTAGCTGCGGTAATCGCCGATGAAGATGCGCACCAGCGCCTTGAGGATCAGGCGCTGCAGGAACACGGGCAGCTCCCAGATGGGCAGATCGGTGAGCGGCTTGCCGAAGGCGGTCTTGGGCAGGAACCAGTAGCCCGAGCGCAGGCTCCAATCGCACGAGGTGCCGACGCGGGCCGCCTCGCAGGCGATGTCGCAGCCCGAGTTGCCTCCGCCGATCACCAGGATGCGCCTGTCGCGCAGCTGGCGCGGCGACTCGTAATCCTTGGAGTGAATGAGCCGGCCGCTGTAGTTGCCGGGATAGTCGGGATAGCGCTTGTCCCAGTGGTGGCCGTTGCACACCACCACGCCCTTGTAGATGCGGGTCTCGCCGTTATCGAACCTGACCTTCCAGCTCTCGTCGGCGAGCGGCGCGGCGCGCAGCACCTTCCTGCGGAACTCGATACGCTTGACGATGCCGCGGTCGCGCGCATAGCTTTCCAGATAGCGGCGCATCTGCTCGGCGGAGGGAAAGTCGGGATAGTCGCTCGGCATCGGGTAGTCGGTGTAGGCGGTCGAGCGCTTTGACGAGACGATGTGGACGCCATGATAGATGCCGTGACGCCAGTTGCCGCCCACGCCGTCGTTGGCGTCGACGTGATCAAAGGCGACACCGCGCTTGCGCAACGCGTCGGCCATAGCCAAGCCGACCGGTCCCGCACCGATGATTAGAAGGCGATCGAGTCGCGATGCGGTGTGCCGCATGCTTGCCCACTCAACTCTAGCCTGAATTATCCAGCGGCTGGCTTAGCCCCATACGTGCCGGCAGTCTACTGCTGCATCCGCTTTAGCTGCGTACGGCGCCAGGAAGCGGCTGTAATCCGGGAGCAGGATCAATTGTCGCAACCTGCGCGCGCGCGCCCCGCGTGCCCTCACTCGGCAGCAGCAACCATTGGTGTCGTGGTGAGACCGAGTTGGCGCTTGGCCTCGTCGCGCAAAAGGTCGATGGGCTTGAGCTTGCCGTCCAATTCGAAGTGCCAGAACGTCCAGCCGTTGCAAGCGCTCTTGCCCTGCACGATGGCGCCGAGGCGATGGATCGAGCCCTGATTGCCGCCGTAGCTCAGCGTTCCGTCCGCCTTCACCTCGGCGCGGATGCGTTTGCGCGAGTCGAGCAGCGTCGTGCCCGGCTCGAGCAGCCGCAGCTCCACAAGGGTACCGAACGGCACGCGCGGCTCGGTGCGCTTGGATCGCTGCGTCTCTAGGGCGGCAGGCGGCAGCGGCGTGATCTTGGCGATGCGCTCCTCGGCCGCCTTTGCGTAGTCGCAATCGCGCTCGATGCCGATGAAGCGCCGGCCCAGGCGTTTGGCGACAGCACCTGTGGTGCCGGTGCCGAAGAAGGGATCGAGCACGACGTCGCCCGGCTTGGTGGAGGCCAGGAGCACGCGATGCAGGAGCGCCTCGGGCTTCTGCGTCGGGTGCGCTTTGCGGCCGCCTTCGTCCTTCAGGCGCTCCGGGCCCGAGCAGATGGGAAACAGCCAGTCGGATCGCATCTGCAAGTCGTCGTTGAGCGCCTTCAGGCTCTCGTAGTTGAAGGTCGCGCGCGCGCGCTGATCGCGTGCGGCCCAGATCAGCGTCTCGTGCGCGTTGGTGAAGCGCTTGCCGCGGAAGTTGGGCATGGGGTTCACCTTGCGCCAGACGACGTCGTTCTGGATCCAGAAGCCCAGATCCTGCAACGCCACGCCGAGGCGGAAGATGTTGTGATAGGAGCCGATCACCCAGATCGCGCCGTCGGGCTTAAGGACGCGGCGGCACTCGGCGAGCCAGGCGCGCGTGAAGGCGTCGTAGTCGGAAAAGCTTGCAAACTTGTCCCACTCGTCATCCACGCCGTCGACGCGCGTGTTGTTGGGGCGCATGAGGTCGGAGGCGAGCTGCAGATTGTAGGGAGGATCGGCGAAGACGAGATCGGCGCTTTGGGCGGGCAGGCCCTTCAGGGCCTTCAGGCAATCACCGACGATGACGCGATTGGCCGTGGAATCGGGACGACGCAGAGCCATGGAACGCAACTTTCAAGTCTACTGGAATGACGCAAACGGGGAGCCGGCGCTTACGAGCGTCGGCGGGGGGACGCCAAACATAGACGGCACCCTCGACTCTTGACCAGAAGTTTAAATGAAGCCTCAGCAACGCGAGCGGCAGCCCCACGCGCGCGCAAAAAGTTAATCTGCCGGGCTCTCTTCGAGAATGAGCCCCAACGCGAGCTGCACCGTCTTGAACGAGCGGCGGTGATGCTCCGTCACGCCGAGCCGCCTGATCGCATCCTGGTGCTCGGCCGTGCCGTAGCCCTTGTGGCGCTCGAAGCCGTAGCCCGGCACCTTTGCGGCGAGCTTCACCATCAGCCGGTCGCGCGTCACCTTGGCGACGATGGATGCCGCCGCGATCGACAGGCAGCGCGCATCGCCCTTGACGATGGTGCGCGCCGGACAGTCGAGGTTGGGCGCGCGGTTGCCGTCGATCACCACGAGCTTCGGCGCGACGGGTAGCTGCGCCACGGCCTGGGCCATCGCCCACATGGTGGCGGAGAGGATGTTGTCGCGGTCGATGCGCTCCACGTCGGCGATGCCGACGCCGAGGATGCCGGTCGCCTTTATGCGTCCGAAGAGGAACGCGCGGGTCTCCTCGTCGAGCACCTTGCTGTCGTTGATGCCGTCGGGGATGCGCTTAGGGTCGAGGATGACGGCGGCGGCGACGACCGGCCCGGCGAGCGGTCCGCGGCCCGCCTCGTCGACGCCGGCGACAGGACCGCCGTGCAGCTGCAGCTCGGCAGCCTCCAGCTCGAACGTCGGCATCAGGCGCGAATCGACCGTTCCCATGGCTGGCAAGGTTTGCCGCCGCCGGTTCCGCTGTCAAAGGCGGCGCCCGCCGTCGCGCCAGAATGCCGTTAGAAAAGGCGCATTTGTTGCCCGGCGAGCACGGGTGCGCGGAACAGATCGGTGCGCAAGGCGTGGCGCTGCCGGTTGAGACCGAGCCTCTTGGCCGCCAGCCGAAAGCGCTGGGCGATCTGCTCCGCATAAGGTCCGCGCCCGCGCTGGCGTACGCCGAACTCCGAATCGTAGTCACGCCCGCCGTGCATGGACTGCATCAGATGGATGACGCGGTTGGCGCGATCGGGGAGCTCGGTGGCGAGCCACTCGCGGAACAGCTCCTTGATCTCCAGCGGCAGACGCAGGAGCACGTAGCCGGCCTCCGTGGCGCCGGCGTCTCGCACCGTTTCGAGAATACGCTCGATCTCCGCGTCGGTGAGCCCCGGGATGACGGGGGCCACCATCACAGCGGTGGGGACGCCGGCCTCGCTCAGCGATCGCACCGCCTCCAAGCGTCTTGCCGGCGTCGATGCGCGCGGCTCCATCGCGCGCGCGATGCGCTTATCGAGCGTCGTCACCGACAGCGCCACTTTGGCGAGGCCGCGCTCCGCCATGCGCGCAAGAATATCGATGTCGCGCACGACGAGCGCCGACTTGGTGACGATGCCGACGGGGTGCGAGGTAGCCTCCAGAACCTCCAGGATCGCGCGGGTGATCATGCGCTCGCGCTCGATCGGCTGATAGGGATCGGTGTTGGTGCCGAGCGCGATCGTCGCCGGCTGGTAGCGCGGGTGCGCCAGCTCCCGCTCCAGAAGCTTGGCCGCATCGGGCTTGGCATAGAGCTTGGTCTCGAAGTCGAGCCCGGCCGAGTGCCCCAGGAAGCAGTGGGTGGGGCGCGCGTAGCAGTAGACGCAGCCGTGCTCGCAACCGCGGTAGGGGTTGATCGAGCGGTCGAAGGAGATGTCGGGGCTGTCGTTGCGGGTGATGATGGTGCGCGCCGGCTCCTCGCGCACCTCGGTCTTGACGGCATCGAGATCGGCAAGCCCCTCCCATCCGTCGTCGAAGTCCGCCCGCTGCTCGGCCTCGAAGCGGCCCGAGTGGTTGGAGCGCGCGCCGCGCCCGCGCCGGCGCTCCGCCGCGACGGCCGCCGCCGTCGTCTGCTCGGGCTCTTGCTCCTCGCCTTCCACCGGCGCCTCCTCCGACTGTGCCGCTGCGGACGCTATCGCAGCGCCTAGAACAAAGAAAGAACTTGCGCATCACGAATTTACGCATCGCCGATTGCCAGTTGTTGGTCGGGCAGCCGCCGTGGCACAGAGGAACATGATCTCGGTGGTGATCCCAGCCCTCAACGCGCAGGCGTTCCTGCCCGACACCTTGTCGGCGCTCATTCCTGCCACCGTCGAGGGGCTGGTGCGCGAGGTGATTTTGGTCGACGGCGGCTCCACGGATCAGACGCGCGAGCTTGCCGACGCGGCCGGCGCGGAGGTGCTGAGTGCCCGTCCCAGCCGCGGCGGTCAGCTTGCCGCCGGAGCCGCCCGCGCCAAGCACCCCTGGCTTCTGTTCCTTCACGCCGACACCGTGCTCGACCCCGGCTGGGAGCGCGAGGCCGGACATTTCATGGAAAAGGTCGATGCCGGGCGCCTCGAGCCGGCCGCGGCCGCCTTCCGCTTTGCGCTCGACGACGAGGGGATGGCGCCGCGTTGCCTGGAGGGCCTGGTGCGGCTGCGCTGCTCGCTCCTGCGTTTACCATACGGCGACCAGGGCCTGCTGGTGCCGCGCCGGCTCTACGACAAGGTCGGCGGCTACCGCGAGCTTCCCGTCATGGAGGACCTCGATTTCGTCCGCCGCTTGGGCACCCGCCGCATCAGGCTGCTGCGCTCGCGCGCCCTGACCAGCGCTCAGCGCTACCGCCAGGACGGCTACATGAAGCGCGCCTTCAAGAACCAGATGTGCCTCATCCTTTACGCCCTCAACGTCCCGGCGGCCCGCATCTCCCAGCTCTATGGCGAGGGCCGGGCGGAGCGCTAGCGCATTCAATGCGTGGCCCCCGCCGTGCCTTGGTCGTAATTCTGCCGTTAGATTTGGGTCGGTTAGTGCCTCGACAGCACTTTCACTGGGGGGTGAAAGACAAGATCGGTTCCCGATGGTTCGCCTTGCGTCAATTCCGCTGGCCCCGCACCGGGCAGCACCCGTTCGCCGTCGCGCGGTCAGGGGTGCGCCGGCGTTTGCCCCGCGCGTCGTGGTCATGGTCAAGGAGCCCGCCGTGGGCCGGGTCAAGACCAGGCTTGCCCGCGACGTCGGTCCGGTACGCGCCGCAGCCGTCTACCGTTCGACCTCCGCCTCGGTGCTCGCGCGCATCGATCGTCGCGGCGCCTGGCACACGGAGCTCGGCGTCACGCCCGACAGGGCGGTCGACAGTGCCATCTGGCCCAAGCGCTTCAAGCGCCGCGCGCAAGGCAACGGCGATCTCGGCCGGCGCATGCAGCGCGTGATGGACAGCGCACCGCCGGGCCCGGTGGTCGTCATCGGCACGGATGTCCCCTCGATCAGACCCGCACACATACAATCCGCGCTCAGAGCGCTGGGCTCGCACGACGCCGTCTTCGGTCCGTCGCCGGACGGGGGCTACTGGCTCGTCGGTCTCAAGCGCAGGCCGCGCGTTCCGCGCGCCTTTGCTTGCGTCGAGTGGTCTAGTCGTGCGGCGCTGAAGCAAACGCTTGCCAACCTGTCTCATCTCAAGGTCGCGCAAGTTGCCGCGCTCGACGACGTCGACGAGGCACGCGACCTCGCCTCGGTGGGGCACACCGTGGGGCGGATCGTGTTACCTGTGACGGGCTAGGAAAGAGAGCGCCGGGGAGCGCCAACAAACGAAGACTGGAACCAACAACCTTGGATCGGTGAGGGTAGCGTAGGGGGTTTCGTACAATGATGCATACGTCGGTGCAGTATACGCCGCTGCAAGTGCTGCAGGCGGCCCGCAGGGCTGAGGCTGAGGGCAAGATGGACTACGCCCTGCAGTTCTACCGCCACATCGTCGAGAACCACGCGACGACGCCGGAGGCGCAGGAGTCGCGCGAAGGCTTGATACGCATTGCCGAGTGGCGCTGGAGCGATGCCCGCGGAGGCCGGCGCCAGGATTACGCCGGAGCCCAGGGCGGAAATCAAAGGCACGTGCCGCCTCCGCCAAGCGAAAGACCCGAGCACTACCATGAGTCCGTCGACGCTCAGCCTGCCATGGGCAGCTCCGCGCACCTGCCGCAGATCATCGCCCGCGAGGCGGCCCGGGCCGCTGAAGGAGCCGAGCCTGCCGCCGAGTTTGCCGCGCGCTACCGCTCCGCCAAGATCATTGCGCAATTGCTGAGCGGTCTCGGCTGGGCGAGCGTGGCTGCCGGTCTGGCGGTTGCCATCGTTGCTGCGGCCGGCACCAACGAGATCGTTTCCGCCGCCGCCCTCATGGGCCTGCCGCTCGGCGTCGTGATCGGCACACCCGCCGCGCTCATCGGATTGGTGCTGGTCGTCACCGGCCACTTGGCCGTTGCCGTCTTCGAGAGCACCAACGCGACGCTGGAGCTGCTTTCCATCGAGCGCGGCCGTACGACCTGAGCTCGATCCCATCGCCCGGCTTGAAGCGGCGCTCAGCCGCTCGCGTCGGCGTTGGCCTTTTCCATGAGCCGCGGCAGCACCTCGACCAGGTTGCAGGGCCGGTGGCGGTTGTCGAGCTGCCACTTGAGTATGCCGTCCCAGGCATCCTTGCATGCGCCGGGAGAGCCCGGCAGGCAGAAAACGTAGGTGCCCTTCGCAACGCCGGCGCAGGCGCGCGACTGGATCGTCGACGTCCCCACCTGCTTGAACGAGATCATGTGGAAGATGATCGAGAACCCCTCGATCTCCTTCTCGAGCAACGGCTGCACCGCCTCGGGCGTGACGTCGCGGCCGGTGAGCCCCGTGCCGCCCGTGGAGATCACGACGTCGACGCCCGGGCTCGCAATCCAGCTCTCCACCTTGGCGCGGATCGCGCTTACGTCGTCGGTCACGATGGCGCGCTCGGCCAATGCGTGACCCGCTTCCTCGATCATGCCGGCGAGCAGATCGCCCGACGTGTCGCTGGCAAGGTCGCGCGTGTCCGAGACGGTCAGGACCGCGATGCGCATGGGTTTGAACGGGTAGCTGTCGTCGAGCTTTGCCATGGGGTTCTACTCGGGCTTGAGCGCCGCCTTGATGGCGAGCATGTCGCGCCATGCCATGCCCTTGGCGGCCGGCGTGCGCAAGAGGTAGGCGGGGTGCAGCGTCGCCATGGCGCGGGCGTGGTGGCCGCCGAGAGCGATCTCGCGCCACCGTCCGCGCAGGCGCATGATCCCGTCGCTGATGTCGAACAGCTGCTTGGCCGCCGCCCCGCCGAGCGCCAGCACGACGTGCGGGGCGACCAGCTCCGCCTGCCGCTCCAGAAACGGCCGGCAGGCCAGCGCCTCCTGCGGCGTCGGCGTGCGGTTGCCCGGCGGGCGCCAGTAGACGATGTTGGTGATGTGAACGTCCTTCTCGCTCAGGCCGATCGCGGCCAGCATCTTGTCGAGCAGCATGCCGGCGCGCCCGACGAACGGCTTGCCGGCGAGGTCCTCGTCGCGCCCCGGCGCCTCGCCGACGATCATGAGGCGCGCGTGCTCGGCGCCGCGGTAGAAGCACAGGTTCTTTGCCGTCGCTTTCAGCCCGCAACCCTCGAAGCGCTTGAGCATGGCCTCCAGCTCGGCGAGCGAGCGGGCGCCCGCCACCATGGCGCGCGGGTCGGTGTCGGCGTCCGCTTGGGGCTTTCCGGGAAACTGGCGCGGCGGCCGCGCCGTGGGTGGCGCCGGTGTCGCGGCCGCACGCGAGGCGCGCTCGGGTGCAGCCGGCGTAGCCCCGCGCTTTTCGCCCAGGGGCGCAAAGCCGGCACCGGGCGCGCTCTCTCCCCGCGACAGCCAGTCGACCGGCGTCTCGGCCACGGCGGCATCGACGCCCATGGCCTCGTACCAGGCGAGAATCCGGCCCGTGAGCTTCATCTGCGTTTCGTCGCGCGTCATTGCCATCACACTATAGCGCCCTTTGCCGGCGTCCATCGCACGAGGGCCATCGCCGCTTGTGCGCTTGACGCTGCGGCTGCTAGGGCCCTAATCGGACCGGTAGCTTAGGACGTCAAGACGAGGAAGCAGTTGAGCATGGCCAGCAACGCCGCCGCGCTGCCGCCCCGAGAGGCGATGGATTTCGATGTCGTCATCGTGGGGGCTGGGCCCGCCGGCCTCGCTGCGGCCATTCGCTTAAAGCAGCTCGCCGCCGCGGCCGAGACCGAGCTAACCGTCGTCGTCTTGGAGAAGGGCTCGGAGGTCGGCGCGCACATCCTCTCCGGCGCCGTCATCGATCCCAAGGGCCTCAACCGCCTCATTCCCGACTGGAAGGACAAGGGCGCCCCGGTCCAAACGCCAGTCAGCAAGGACAAGTTTCTCGTCTTGACCGCCGGCGCGGCGATCCCCCTCCCCAACCTGCTGATGCCGCCCTTGATGAACAACCACGGCAACTACATCGTGAGCCTGGGGGCGCTGTGCAGCTGGCTCGGCGAGCAGGCCGCGGAGCTCGGCGTGGAGGTCTATCCGGGCTTTGCCGCAACCGAGGTGCTCTACGACGGCGAGGGCGCCGTCGTCGGCGTGGCCACGGGCGACATGGGCGTGGGCCGCGACGGCGAGCCCACCGACAACTTCGTGCGCGGCATGGAGCTGCGCGGCAAGTACACGCTGTTTGCCGAAGGCGCGCGCGGCTCGCTCACCAAAGAGCTCATCAAGCAGTTCGGCTTGAGCAAGAGCAGCGACCCCCAGAAATTCGGCATCGGTCTCAAGGAGCTGTGGCAGGTCAAGCCCGACAAGCACGAGCCAGGTTTGGTGCAGCACTCGTTCGGCTGGCCGCTCGACTCGCGCACCGGCGGCGGCTCGTTCCTCTATCACTACGGCGACAACCTGGTGTCGGTCGGCTTCGTGGTGCACCTCAATTACGAGAACCCGTATCTGTCGCCCTACGACGAGTTCCAGCGCTTCAAGACGCACCCCGCCATTCGCGCCACGTTCGAAGGAGCAAAGCGCATCGGCTATGGTGCGCGCGCGCTCACCGAAGGGGGCTGGCAGTCGATCCCGGAGCTGGTGTTTCCCGGCGGAGCGCTCTTGGGCTGCGGCGCCGGCTTCATGAACTTGCCGCGCATCAAGGGCAGCCACAACGCCATGCTGTCGGGCATCGCGGCGGCCGAGGCCGCTTTCGAGGCGATCGGGGCGGGCCGCGCTCACGACCGTCTCGACGCCTACGAGGCGGCGGTGCGGACCGGCGACATCGCCCGCGATCTGAAACCTGTGCGTAACGTCAAGCCGCTATGGACGCGGTTCGGAACCCATCTCGGCATCGTGTTCGGCGGCATCGACATGTGGCTCAACACGATCCTGCCGGGCGTGGGGCTGGGGGTCACGCTCAGGCACCGCAAGCCCGATTATGCAACCTTGACGAAGGCGGACCGCGCCCGGCCGATCGCCTACCCCAAGCCGGACGGCGTCCTTACCTTCGACCGCCTCACGAATGTCTCCTTCTCCGGCACAAATCACGAGGAGAACCAGCCGGTTCATCTTAAGCTTACCGACCCGGATATTCCCGTTGCCGTCAATCTGCCCGAATATGCCGAGCCGGCGCAGCGCTACTGTCCGGCCGCCGTCTACGAGATCGTCACCGAGGAGGACGGCAGCGCCCGTTTTCAGATCAACGCGCAGAACTGCGTCCACTGCAAAACGTGCGATATCAAGGATCCCAGCCAGAACATCACCTGGGTTTGCCCGGAGGGTGGAGGAGGTCCGAATTACGCAGGGATGTAGCATTTGCTGGGGCCTTTGCGGCCCTGGGGGCGGGCGAGCCATGGAGATTTCAACTCTGCCATGGCGCGAATGTCGCCAAATCGCCCGGTTATTTGCTACGGTACGGGCCACCCGGGAATCAATCCGGCCTCCAGAAGGATTTGCTTGAATGCGGGCCAGCCTTCGCATCCTGCTGCTGACCACGGCAGCCGCCCTAGGTATCGCCAACCTGTCCGTATCCTTTGCCGCAAACAGAGCTTTCGAGAGCGGCGAGGAGATGCACTCCCTGCTGGGGAGCTATCTTGCCGCCAATTTCGCCAGGAGCGAGAACGACTCCGCGAACGCCACGACCTACTACCGCAGCGCGCTGGCTCTCGATCCCGACAGCGAGGTCCTGCTTGAGCAGGCCTTTCAGGCCGAGGCTGCCGAGGCGAACTGGGAGCGCGCGGTGCCGTTGGCCAAGCGGCTCGTGGTCGTGGACCCGAGCCATCGCCTGGCCCATCTCGTCCTCGGCCTGAGCCGGTTCAAGGCCGGCGACTATGCCAGGGCGGAGAAAGAGTTCAACGCCGCGAGCGACGGGCTGATCGGCGAGCTCACCAGCGGGCTCGCACGCGCCTGGACCGCGCTGGCCGCCGGCGATTCCAATCGCGCACTGAGATTGGTGCTCACGCCCAAGAACGCCGATGGGGCGCAGTTCTATCTCGCCTATCACGAGGCTCTGATCGCCGACGTCGCCGGCAAGAGGCGCGAGGCAAGCAGCGCCTTCCAACGCAGTCTGAGCCAGAACGGCCGCATGCTCAGGACCGGGCTCGCATATTCGCGTCACGCGGCGCATGAGAGCAAGTTCAAGCTCGCCAGCACGATCCTCGACGGTCTGACCGATCGCTCGGAGGAGGACGAGCATCCGCTCATTCGCCAGCTGCGCGGCGAGATTCGCGCCGGCAGCAACGTCCGTTTGATGGTCGAGTCGCCGGCGGAGGGCATGGCGGAGGCCTTCTACGGTCTCGGCGAGCTGCTGACCAACGAGGGCGGCGTCGGCATGGGCATCATCTACCTGCAGATGGCGCTCTACGTGCAGCCCGACAACGAGTATGCGCTGATGGCCTTGGCGCGCGCCTACGAGACGGCACAGCGCTATGACGATGCGGTCGCGATCTACAACCGCATTCCCGAGGGCGTCGCGCAGCATTCCGAGATCGCGATCCGCAAGGCCTTCGATCTCAACTCGCTCGACAAGGTGGATGAGGCCAAGGCCATCCTCGACAGGCTCATCGCGGAGAACCCCGACGACGTGAAGCCGCTCGACGCGCTCGGCACCATCATGCGCTCGCGCAAGCGCTATGCCGAGGCGGTCGACTACTACACCCGCGCCATCGCGCTCGTTCCCAATCCGGCCAAGCGCCATTGGGCGCTCTACTACTCGCGCGGCACCTGCTTTGAGCGGCTCAAGAACTGGCCGCCCGCCGAGGCCGACCTGCAGCAGGCGCTCGATCTCTACCCTGATCAGCCAATGGTGCTGAACTACCTTGGCTACAGCTGGGTCGACCAGAACCGCAATCTCAAGGAGGGCATGGCTCTCATCGAGAAGGCGGTCGCCCTCAAGCCGGACGACGGCTACATCGTCGACAGTCTGGGGTGGGCGCACTACAAGCTCGGAAACTTCCAGGAGGCGGTGCGCTTCCTTGAACGCGCCGTCGAGCTCAAGCCGCAGGACCCCGTGCTCAACGATCATCTGGGCGATGCCCTGTGGCGCGTCGGCCGCGAGCGCGAGGCCCGCTTCCAATGGGATCAGGCGCTGACGCTGGAGCCGGAGGCGGAGGACGCGGAGAAGATCAAGAAGAAGCTTGCCGAGGGCCTGCCGCTCAGGGTGCAGGCTCGCGCCAGCCAGGAAGAGGTGCACGACGTGCGGCTCAAGAAGCGCAAGGAGACGAACCTCCTCAACCCGCCGCAGGTCGAGTAGCGGCCCGGGGGACCAGACGCGACATGGTCCCCGTGCCGGAGGCGGCCCGCGTGCGCAGCGCGTCCCGGGCGAAAGCGGCGCCTTGATGCCGGTGATTACCGAGTTTGCTCCCGCCAAGGTCAACCTGACGCTGCAGGTGCGCGGCAAGCGCGCCGACGGCTATCATGACCTTGAAAGCCTCATCACCTTTGCAGCCGACCTGGGCGACGTGCTGCGCTTCACGCCGGGCGAGGCTGGCGGCTTGCGGGTCTGCGGCCCCTTCGCCGCTGCCATCGCAGGCGAGAACCTCGTCGAGACGGCGCTGGCGCGCCTGGCCGCCGCCGGGCCGCGGCTGGTGCTCGGAAGCGTCGTGCTCGAAAAGCGGTTGCCGGTCGCCGCCGGCATCGGCGGCGGCTCGGCGGACGCGGCAGCAGTGCTGCGCGCGGTCCGTCGCGCCAACCCCGGGCTTGCCGCAAACGTCGACTGGGCCGGCGTTGCCGCCTCTCTGGGGGCCGATGTCCCGGTCTGTCTTGAGGGGCGCGCGGCTGTGGTGTGGGGCGCCGGCGAGAGCATGGCGGCGATGCCTGCGTTGCCGCCGCTGCATGCCGTGCTCGCCAATCCCCTAGCCGCCGTGCCGGCCGACAAGACGGCCCGCGTGTTCGCGCGGCTCGGCGCTGCGCCATTAGCCGCCGTGGGGTCTCCTCCGCCGCTTCCGCCGCGTTTCCGCGATGGCGCAGCGCTCCTCGACTTCGTGCGCGCCCGCGGCAACGACCTTGAGGCGGCGGCCCGTGACGTCGTCCCTGAGATCGCCGCCGTGCGCGATAGCCTTGCCGCCCTGCCCCAATGTCGGCTCGCCGGCCTGTCGGGCGCCGGTCCCACGTGCTTTGCGCTCTTTCCAACCGCCGAGCAGGCGGCGGCAGGTGCCCGGCTTTTGCATCAAAGTCGACCCGGTTGGTGGATCGCGGCCTGCTCCCTGCGATCCTGACGCGAGCGCCGCCCGGTCCGGCCGGCGGTCAACCTCTCGCTAGGCGCTCTGGGCTAGACTGGCCGGCAAGCGCCAACGAGCGGGAGGCGAGACGATGAAACCCGACTACTTCGACATGACCGTCCACGATCTCGACCGGGCCCGGCAGTTCTTCGAGCACGTCTTCGACTGGCAGTTCCGCAAGCTGCCGTCGTCGGATCAGTACTACCGGATCGAGGCGGGGCCCGCCGACGAGCCCGGGATCAACGGCGGGATCGGCGTGGTAAGCCAGGCGCGCATCTCCGAAGGGCGCCCGCTGACGCAGATCACGATCCCCGTTCCCGACCTCGAGGCGTTCATCGAAAAGATCAAGATGAACGGCGGCTACGTGGTCGAGACGAAAATGCCGATTCCCGGCGTCGGCTGGTACGCGACCTGCGCGGAGCCGGGCGGGCTGATCTTCGGTTTGATCCAGAACGATCCCAAGGCCGCGTAGGCCCGGCTGTGCGCGGGCCGCTCAGCAGAAGAAGCAGTTGCGGCACATGTTGGCCGCCTCCTCGATCTGGCCGCGCATGATGCGCGCATATTCGCGCAGCTTGCCGCCGAAACGATCGCACACCAGCTTCCTCTTTTCCTCGTCCCCGTGCAGGGTCTCCCAGGCCGTGAGGTATTCCTTCTTCTTCTTGCGGAACACGGCCAGAACCCGCCGCAGCGATTTGACCTCGACGCAGGCGGCGACGGCCCGCCAGGCGCGTTTTTGCAGATTGAGCTTGGTGCCGCAGAATTCCTGCAGCGCGTCGACGGTGGCGTACTCGTCCACCATTTTCCACAGGTTCGCGCGCTCGGCTTTGCTCATGCTGCCTAGTCCGAGCTTGACCTGGATGATGCCGGCCGTCTGCGCGGTGCCCGGAATGGTCCCGGCAAACGCCACGGCGATAAACGCAAACGCAACCAACCAGCCTAAATGCCGAGCCTTTAGCATGCGCCAGCCCTGTTGATCGTTCTTGTCGGGTGAAACCTAAGCCGGCGGGCGCCCCCGGCGCAATATCATCGATGCCATGGCGCTCAGTTCGTTCGCTCCACGCAGAAGGAAATGACGCGCTCCATGGCGACTTTTTCGACACGGTCGGGGAAGATAGCCAGCGCGTCGCAGGCAACGGTGCCATAGGAGCGGGCCCGCTCCAGCGTCGCCTCGATGGCCTTGTGGCGCCGCATGAGCGCAACCGCGTGCTCCAGGTCGCCCGCTGCGATCTCGCCGTCGACGATGGTCCGCTTCCAGAAGCTGCGCTCGTCTTGCGAGCCGCGCCGGAACGAGAGGATCACCGGCAACGTGATCTTGCCCTCGCGGAAGTCGTCGCCGATCGTCTTGCCCAGGTGCAGGCTGTCGCCGGAGTAGTCGAGCGCATCGTCGACCAGCTGGAACGCCAGGCCAAGGTTGCGGCCGTAGGCCTTGAGCGCAGCCTGCTCCGCTGCGGGGCGGTTGGTGATCGCCGCGCCCACCTCGGCGGCGGCCGAGAACAGGGCCGCCGTCTTGGCGTTGATGATGGCGAGGTACTCGTCCTCGGTCGTTGCCGTATTCTTGGCGGCGGCGAGTTGCATCACTTCGCCTTCGGCGATGATGGCGGCCGCGTTGGAGAGGATCTTGAGCACGGGCAGCGAGCCGACGTCGACCAGCATGCGGAACGCTTGGCCCAAGAGGAAGTCGCCGACCAGCACGCTGGCCTGATTGCCCCAGATCATGCGCGCGGTCTTCTTGCCGCGCCGCAGGCCGCTCTCGTCGACCACGTCGTCGTGCAGCAGGGTCGCGGTGTGCATGAACTCCACCGCGGAGGCCACGCGGATATGGCCGCTGCCGGGGTAGTCGCAAAGCTTGGAGGCGGCCAGCGTCAGCATGGGTCTGAGCCGCTTGCCGCCCGAATCGATGAGGTGGTGGGCGAGCTCGGGGATCATCTCCACGTCGGAGATGGCCTTGTCGAGAATGATACGGTTTATCGCCTCCATGTCCTCGGAGACGAGGTCCAGAAGGGGCTTTAGGTTTTCCGGCGGACTGCGTGCGCCTTCCAGTGGTATGACGAGGCCCAAGGGCGTGCTCCCGACGCTATTGTTCTCTTGGTGGCCGAACGTTGTGTTCCGCAACGGACTCTAAGCACAGTTTGCTGCGCCTGCACGAGGACTTTTGGACGACACATGCGTGACCTCCTGACCAGCAACGACCCGGTTTTGCTCAACTATGTGCAAGTGCTTCTGCGCGACGCCGGCATCGATACCGCCGTGTTCGACGGCAACATGAGCACCGTCCAAGGCACGCTCGGCGCCGTCCAGCAGCGGATCGCCGTTCCGCAGGAGAGCTGGGCGGCTGCCCGCCGGCTGCTCGACGAGGCGGGCCTTGGAAAATGGATCGTAGATTGAGCGCCGCAACCGGAGAGAATGACCGGGCAGAGCCGCTGACGGACGACGCCTTTCTCGGCGGGGCGCTGCACATCCTGCAGCCGCGGTCGGGATATCGCGCCGGCCTCGATGCGGTGATGCTGGCGGCCGCCGTGGCGCCCGTCGCCTCGGGGGCTATGCGCGTCCTCGACGCAGGCGCGGGCGTCGGCACGGCAGGGTTGTGCCTGGCCCGGCGCGTGCCGGCTGCCGAGGTGACGCTTCTGGAGCGCGAGCCGTCGCTGGTGCGCGTCGCTGCGGAGAACGTAACGCGCAACGGCCTTGATGCCCGCGTGCACGTCATCGAGGGCGAGGTCGGCGCTGCCGCCGCCGAGCTGCGCGGGATGGGCCTGGCCGAGGAGAGCTTCGAGCACGTCATGGCCAACCCGCCGTTCCATGACGAAGGGGCCGGCACGCCACCCCCGGACGCGCGCAAGGCGCAGGCGCACGCCATGCCGGAGGCAGGCCTCGATGCCTGGGCCCGCTTCCTGGCGCGGATGGCCGCGCCGCAGGGCAGCGCCACCTTGATCCACAAGGCCGATGCACTTGGCCGCCTGCTCGCCGCCCTCGAAGGGCGGTTCGGGGCCATCAAGGTGCTGCCGCTCTACCCGCGCGAGGGCGCACCAGCCCACCGCATCATCGTGCAAGGGACCAAGGGCAGCCGGGCGCCGCTGACCCTGCTATCGGGTCTGGTGCTGCACGGCGCGGGCGATGGCTTCACGCCGCAGGCGCAGGCGGTTCTTGCCGCCGGCGCCGCCCTGCCGATGGGTCCGCAAGGCTAATCGCGGCATCTTTTTGCATCATTCCACCACAAGCGTTTGCCCGACTTCAGGCCCGGCGTACTAGCCGCGGCTCTCTGCATGCCGTAAACCACCAGCCGGTTTGCCGTGCGGGGGACGTGCTCGCTCCCGCGGCCCACTCCTCAATCCCGTCCTCAGCGAGGTTAAGCGCATGTGGTTTTTTGGCCGTGGTCCCGTCGTTCCCGTGCTGCGCTTCTCAGGCCCCATCGGCATGGCGACGCCCCTGCGCCCCGGCCTCTCCATCGCTCACGCGGCCGCTGCGATCGAGAAGGCCTTCGAGATGTCGAAGCTGCCCTCGGTCGCCGTCGTCATCAACTCGCCGGGCGGATCGCCGGTGCAGTCGAGCCTGATCTTCCGCCGCATCCGCCAGCTCGCCGAAGAGCACGAGAAGACCGTCTACGTGTTCTGTGAGGATGTCGCGGCCTCGGGCGGCTATTACCTCGCCCTCGCCGGCGACGAGATCTATGCGGACGCCTCCTCGATCATCGGCTCGATCGGCGTCATCTTCGCCGGCTTCGGCTTCGACAAGGCGATCGAGAAGCTCGGCATCCAGCGGCGCGTGCACACCGCCGGCGAGATGAAGGACGCGCTCGACTCCTTCCAGCCGGAGCGGCCCGAGGACGTGGAGCGGCTGAAGGAGTTGCAGCGCGACGTGCACGACGTGTTCATCGGCGTCGTCAAGGAGCGCCGCGCCGGCCGGCTCAAGGGACCGGACCAGGAGCTGTTCTCGGGTGCCTTCTGGTCGGGGCCCAAGGCGCTTGCGCTCGGGCTCATCGACGGCGTCAGCGACATCCGCAGCAAGATGCGCGAGTTGCACGGCGACAAGGTGCGGCTGAAAGTCGTGCCGCTGGAGCGCGGCGGGCTTCTTTCGCGGCTGCGGCGCCTCCCGGCCGTCAATGGTTACGAGGAATTAACGCCCACGCGCCTTGCCATTGCCGAAGATCTGATATCCGCTGTGGAGACCAGATCCTTGTGGTCGAGGTTCGGGTTGTGAGCGTTGCGCGTTGGCGCGCATGCGCGCGGAGGAGGGAGTATCGTCGATGCCCCAGATCGTCGCAGCAGTCCTCATAGGGGCCGGCATTGCCGCCGGCGTCAAATGGCTGGCCAAAGAGTTTTCCAAGGCCGCCGAGGCGACGCGCCTCGCGCATGAGGAGCACGGCGCCCGCCAGCCGGTCGCGGCCGTGCCCAAGGATCTCGGCGCGCTCGAGCTCGATCCCAAGACGGGCGTCTATCGCCCCGCGGGCAGGCGCAACGGCTAGCCGCCCGACATCGCCGTCAGCACATAGACTTTGGCGCCTTCCGTCAGCGGCGTCTCGAGGCCGGCCCTGCGGCCGTCGACGAACACGCTGATGTGGCGGCGGATGGCCGGCGTCGAATCGCGCAGGCGGTCGCGCATGCCGGGCCACTGCCGGTCGAGCGCGTCGAGCATTTCGCCGACCGTGCGCGCGCTGATCCGTTGGCGCGCCTCGCAACCGGCGAACAGCCGGATCAGGGCGGCCGTCAGAACGACTGCGACGGTCGGAACGGCATCGGGCGAAGCGGCGCTCTGGCTCGCGAGGGCCATGGCTGGGATTCCGTTAGCGTTCGTCGATCAGCGTCTCGACCGAGGTGATCGTCGGCAGGTGCTCGGCGATGCACGCCCACGTCTCGCCCTCATTCGCGCTGGCATACAGCGAGCCGGTGTTGCTGCCGAAATAGATCCCTGCCGGCTCCAACGGATCGGTCGCCATGGACTGGCGCAGCACGCCGAAGTAGACGTTCTCCTGCGGCAGGCCTTGCCGCAGGTCCTCCCAGCTCTTGCCGCCATCGCGCGTGCGCCACACTGCGGCTTTGCCGTCGGGCACGAAGCGGCCGAGGATGTCGCCGTTGAGGGGGATCAGAAAGAGCGTATCGGGGCAGCGCGGGTGCGCCACGGACGGAAAGCCGAACGTAGAGGGAAGGCCCGCCTCGATGCTCTTCCAGCTCTCTCCGCCGTCGTCGCTGCGGTACATGCCGCAATGGTTCTGCTGATAAATCCGGTCTGGTTTGCCCGCCGCCATCGCCATCGAGTGCACGCACTGACCGAACTCCGGATAGCGCTGGTCCTCCGGCAGGTAGTCGCAGCGGACCCCCTTGTTGCGAGGCTGCCAGGTGGCGCCGCCGTCACTGGTGTAAAATACACCAGCGGTCGAGATTGCGACCCAGATCTGGTTCTTGTCGTCGGGATGGGGGACGATGTGATGCAGGATCAGGCCGCCTCCGCCCGGCATCCACTGGGCGCGCGAGGGGTGCTTCTGCAGGCCGTCGATGTGACTCCACGTGACGCCGTCGTCGTCGCTGCGGAACAGGCCTGCCGGCTCCACGCCCGCATAGAGCCCCGATCCGTTCGGTGCAAGGCTCCATACGGATTTGATCGGCGTCTCTCCTTCCGCATACGCGAGGCCTTCACTCGAGTGCGACCAGGTCTTGCCCAGATCGCCGGATTTCCACACCGCTGGCCCGAACCACTCATTGCCGCCGCCGGCGTAGATGGTGCCCGACTTGTCGGCGACCACGTGATTGATCGGCCAGGCCTCGCAGAACGGCCCGCGCAGCGTCCATGACTCGCGGCTGTCATCGCCGTCGAGGATGAAGGCACCCTTTCGCGTTCCCACCAGCACGTGAATTTTCGTGGCCATGCGTTCCTCCGGGATTGTGCTAGTATTGCGGTGCTATGCCTCGACGGCCGACTTGAAGCCCCCGTAGATCATGCGCTTGGCGTCGAACGGCATTTTGCCCGTGTCCATACCCGCCAATCGTGGGTCCTTGATGACCTTCGCGTTGACGCGGTCGCGGTGCGCGCACGACTTGTAGACGATCCAGGCAAACACCACCGTCTCTCCGGGCTTCAGTTTGACGCTTTGCGGAAAGGACGCGACCTTGCCCGTCGTCGCCAACGCATTCGCAGTATTCCAGCGCGCCGTGCTCACGCCGGATTTTTCCCGCCTTGCGTGCCAGCCGCGCATAAGCCGCGACGTTCCTCTTCGGTACCGGCAGGACGAAACCGTCGACGTATATCACGCGCACGCTCCCATTTTGCCGGCTCTCTGCACGGTCGGCCTGCTTGACAATAAAGTTGATATCAACATAATTGACCGATGTCAAAACCCAACGTCGTCTCGCGCGAGACGACACTGCACGTTCGCGACACTTGCCTGTGTCTGCATGTTCAAAGAGCAGCGCGCGTTCTTGCCCGCTGCTTCGACGAGGCGTTGCGGCCGGTGGGGATCACCAACGGCCAGTTCTCGCTGATGATGTCGCTCAACCGGCCCGAGCCGCCCGCCATGGGCGCGGTCGCGGCGCTGCTTGCCATGGACCGCACGACGCTGACGGCGATGCTCAAGCCGTTGCAGCAGCGTGGGCTGGTGAAGGTGAGCGTCGATCGGGCGGACAAGCGCAGCCGCCGGCCGGCCTTGACCGCCAAGGGCCGCGCGCTGCTCGCCAAGGCCGTGCCGATTTGGCAAGTGACCCACGCAGGGATCGATAAGAGGTTGCGGGGTTGCAGCGACAGGCTGCGCGCGGACTTGCACGCACTCACCTAATGGACGCATTCCCCTAAAGTCCATGGCACCCTGCGCCTATGCGCTCGGGCCGGTACCGCGCTTTGCCGTGGTCTCGCGGAATGCGTCTCAAATGCCGTCCATGCCCGACAGTGGGCGTTAGGGCCATTCTGGCTACAGAACGTCTGGCGTGTGAGAAGAAGAATGGCGACGGGCCGTCCAAAGTGATCCATGAATTTCAATCCGACGAGCTACAACGTCACGCCGCCTACCAGCAGCGCGCAGCGAGGGTGGCGCGCAATCTGATCGTCGCCGGCCGCTGGGCCGGCTGGGTCACGTTTGCGGGCGGATGCATCGTCCTTACCGCCTATATGCTCGGCGTCGAGGCGATTTGGCGGCCGATCGCCGCTGGGCCGGCGACGAGTCCCAGGACGGCGTTCCTGTTCGTTGCCGGCGGCTTGGCGGTTGCCGCGATGCGGCCAATGCGAACACCGCTCGCACCTATGGTGCTGCTACTGGTCGTGGGTGTCACCGCGTTCTTTCGAATTCTTGAGGTCGCTGCCGGCACAAGCGGTGTCAGTGCCGTTCCGCTCTTCGAGGAAACGCTGGCGCGCGAGGCTGCGGAGCAAAACGCCGTATCATTTGGCTGGAACAGCGCGGCCGTGTTCGTATTGGTGGCAGCGGCATTCCTCCTGCGTTCTCTCGGGCAGGCAAAGTCCAGCCAGCTCGTCGCCGCGGTCGGCATGGCACCGCCACTGGTTGCGCTTGTGGGGTACATCTACGGTCTCGACGAATTCTATGGCGATATGTCGTTGACGACCGCTGTGCTTGCGCTCCCGTTCTCCGCCGCGCCGCTTTTGTTTGGGGCGCGCACAGGAATTGTCCGGGCTATCTCCAGTCCCTGGGACGGCGGCAAGTTCGGACGCCTGGAGATTGTGTTGATCAGCTCCGTCATCTTGCTCGGCGGGTTTGCGCTTCATATTTCTCACGGTGAGTTTGATTCCAATTTGATCCCCTTCTTCGTCGTCATGGCGATCCTGGTCACGTCGACGACCATTGCCTATTGCACCGTCGTTATCGAAAAAGGCGATCATGAGCGCCGTCGCGCCGAGCGCATGGTGTCTCAGCTCGTGATGCACGATCCGCTGACCGGACTGTACAATCGGCGCTTCCTGAACGAGCAGAAGGAACGGGTTCTGTCATTCGCCAATCGTCGAGGCTACCAGATTGGCGTCGCGATGCTCGACATCGATCACTTCAAGTCGGTGAACGACGAGTTCGGGCATCCTGCGGGTGACAAAGTCATCCGCCGTATCGCCAAGGCCTTGAGGAAGCGTCTACGGGGCAGCGACATTCCGGTTCGTTACGGCGGCGAGGAGATGCTGGTCGTTCTCCTCGATGTCGATCTGGATGGGGCCGTCGGCGCAGCTGAAGACCTTCGCCAGAGCATCGCAACGCTCGATTTTCCGGAGCTGGACTTGCGCCCGATCACCGTGTCGGTGGGCGTGGCGCAAGTGCTGAACTCGCTCACTGAGGCGATCGGGCGCGCCGACGTGGCGCTCTACGTGGCCAAGAAATCCGGCCGCAATCGCGTCGTTGGCGATGAGATGCAGCCCGGCCCCGAGCTCGTCGATCTCAAAGCCGTTGCCAATCCCTCTGTCGGCGCCGGTGTCCGGCATACCGCCTAGGCTCGCCGCCAAGGATTGGACTTATCCCCGCGTAACGAACGAACCCAGCCTGCGAACCGTTGATTGCAGGACCGTGCCGTCGAATGATCGAAACGTATGCAATAGTGCTGTCGCTCCGATCCGTCGTTCTGATTGCGCGCCACAGGGAGGTCAACGCATGCCACTGCACCCCAAGGCCGAGCAGACCTGCAGCAATGCGCCGGCAGATTATTCCGACCTGAAGGCGCTGTTCCTCAACACCACGCTCAAGCGCGGCAAGGAGCACTCCCACACCGGCGACTTGATGGGCACCTCCATGACCATCATGGAGCGCAACGGCGTCACGACCGAGCTGATCCGCGTCGCCGACCACCAGATCGCCTTCGGCGTCTACCCGAACATGACCGAGCACGGCTGGGACCGCGACGACTGGCCGGCGATCCAGGACAAGGTGATGGCTGCCGACATCCTGGTCATCGGCATGCCGATCTGGCTCGGCGAGGAGTCGTCCGTGTGCCGGCTCGTCATCGAGCGGCTCTACGGCTTCTCCGGGCAGCTCAACAGCAAGGGCCAATACGCCTACTACGGGCGCGTCGGCGGCTGCCTCGTCACCGGCAACGAGGACGGCGTCAAGCACTGCGCCATGACCGTGCTCTACGCCCTGCAGCACCTGGGCTACACCATCCCGCCCCAGGCCGACGCCGGCTGGATCGGCGAGGCGGGGCCGGGACCGTCCTACGGCGACGACGGCATCGGCTACGACAACGATTTCACGCAGCGCAACACCACGTTCATGACGTGGAACCTGATGCATCTGGCGCGCATCCTGAAAGACGCCGGCGGCATCCCCGCGCACGGCAACCAGCGCTCCGAATGGGCGGCCGGCTGCCGCTACGACTTTCCCAACCCGGACTACCGCTAGTTGGTCTGGCAAACGCCTGGTCGCCAATCGGGGGGGCGCGCCTGTGCCACAATTCGCAAAGATCGCATTCGCGAATCTATTCATTCTTGCAGCGGGCCTCGTCTGCATCGAGCTGGTGTTGCACGAGCTCGTGCCGCTACCCGTGCATGGCGGGACCTACGTCGATGCCAAAGGCGATCGGGTGCGCGTCGCCGCAAACGAGGTTCTGCTGCGACCCAACCTGCAAGTGACCCACGTCGGCTCGGAGTTTGCCGCGAAAATCACCACCAACGGCCGTGGCTATCGCACCTCCGTCAACGAAAGCGCACAGCCCGACTATCTCTTCTTGGGCGACTCCTTCACATTCGGGCACGGCGTTGCCGACGATCAGGTCTTTGCCAACGTCTTTTGCAAGGGCCAAGCGGCGACTTGCATGAATTTGGGCCGCTCCGGCACCAACACCTTCCAGCAAGTGGCGATCCTGCGCCATGCGCTCGACCGCGGCGGCCTGCGGCCGAAGACGGTCGTTCTCGTCATGCTCACCGCCTGCTGGATCGACAGCGCCGGCAACGACTTCGGCGACAACCTCTTGCACTTTCGCGCAATGGAAAGTGCCGGCGCGGGCCCATCCGTCACTGGCGCCGCGCCCGAGCCTGGCGATGCCGGGCAAGGAGGAGCCGGCTCGGCGTTTTCAATGAACGATGTGGTTCAGGCGATACAAGAGCGGATCGCTCCCTTCGAGATCGTGCGGCGCACGATGATGATTATCGGAAGCCGGCTCAAGAGCGGCATCTATACCTGCTCGGATGCCAGAAAGATCACGGCGGCGCTGTCGGCAACGCGAGCCGCATTGGATGAGCTGCAACGCCTTGCAGAGGAGACGCGCTTCAACGTCGCGGTGTTTGCAATTCATCCATTCCAGGAGCTGGACGGCGCCTATCGCAAGACCGAAAGCGAGCTCGCGGGCATCATGCCCGGCGCCTTCACGTTCGCCGGGACGGGCGAGCGCTTTCGCAAGGATGAGTATTTTTCCTACGACGGCCACTTCAATGCGGCCGGTCACGCGAACATGGCGCGCATTCTCGGCGACGCATTTGCGCGCAAATAGCAAGGCTGCAGGTCAGAGCGGCGCGCCTCAGTCGGAGGTCAGTCCGGCGGCTGGCGCCGCGCCGCCTTCGAGCTGATAGCTGCTCTCGTCCTTGAGACCGACGCCGGTGAGCCCACGGCGCATCGCCTCGCGGATGAGCCAGTGCGCCTTGAACGCCGCCTCCTCGGCGCTCATGCCCCCGCGCCGGATATTGGAGATGCAATTGCGCTCGCCGTCCTTGCGTCCCACGCGCGGGCCCCACGTCAGGTAGGCGCCGAGGCTGTCGGGCGAGGACAGGCCCGGCCGCTCCCCGATCAGCACCAGCACGGCGCGTGCGCCCAGCATCTCGCCGGCGGCGTCTCCCAGCGCCACACGCCCCTGGCCGGCGAGCAGGACCGGGCCCAGGCTCCAGCCGCTCTTGCGCGCCAGCGGCAGCAACGCCGCAATGACGCCGGCGGCGTTGGCGGCGACGCCGGTCGAGGAGAGCCCATCGGCAACGAGGATGAGGAGGTCGGGTGCGGCACCTGCGATCGCTGCGAGGCGTTGGCGCGACTCCGCGCTCAAGCGCCGCCCCAAGTCTGGCCGCCGCAGAAAGGTGTCGCGATTCTCCGCGGCGCTCTCGATGCGGACCGTCTCAAGGCCGAGGTCCGCGAGCGTGGTCTCGATTCCGCTCCAGTCGATGGGCGTCGTCACGGCATCGCGCGCCTGCGCGTGCGCCATGGCGAACGCGAGCACCTCGCGGATCGGCAGCGCCGAGCCCGCCCGTCCCAATCCGATGCGCGCCTCCGTATAGCGGCGCAAGGCTGCCCAGGGACCATCTGCGCTCATGCCGCGAGCCCTTTGACATGATCTAGTAGAAGCTGAGCGGGCTGATCGAGCAGACTGCCCCGCTCGTCCGCGAGCCCCATGCGCAGGAGCCACGCCTCAAACTCCGGAGCGCGCCGCAAGCCTAAGGCCTCGCGCACATAGAGCGCGTCGTGGAACGATGTCGACTGGTAGTTGAGCATGATGTCGTCGGCGCCCGGCACGCCCATGACGAAGGTCACGCCTGCCGCGCCCAGCAGCATCAAAAGCACGTCCATGTCGTCCTGATCGGCCTCGGCGTGGTTGGTGTAGCAGACGTCGCAGCCCATCGGCAGGCCCATGAGCTTGCCGCAGAAGTGGTCCTCCAGGCCGGCGCGGATGATCTCCTTGCCGTTGTAGAGGTACTCCGGCCCGATGAAGCCGACGACGGAGTTGACCAGCAGCGGCTTGTATTCGCGGGCAACCGCGTAGGCGCGCGCTTCCAAGGTCTGTTGGTCGACGCCGTGATGGGCGTCCGCCGACAAGGCCGAGCCCTGGCCCGTCTCGAAATACATGACGTTGTCGCCGACGGTGCCGCGCTTGCACGTCAGCGCTGCTTGGCGCGCTTCCTCCAGAAGCGCCAGCGTCACGCCGAAGGAGGCGTTCACGGCTTGCGTGCCGCCGATCGACTGGAACACAAGATCAACCGGCGCGCCGCGCGAAATCGCCTCGATAGAGGTCGTCACGTGGGTCAAGAGGCAGCCCTGGGTCGGGATGTCGAAGCGGGTGATGATGCCGTCGAGCATGGCGATGAGATCGATGATGGTCCCCACGTTGTCGCTCGCGGGATTGACTCCGATGACGGCGTCGCCGCAGCCAAGCATCAACCCGTCGACGATGGAGGCGGCGATCCCCCGCTTGTCGTCGGTGGGGTGGTTGGGCTGCAGGCGCACGGCCATGCGCCCCTTGAGCCCGATGGTGTCGCGGAACCGCGTCACCACCTCCACCTTGCGCGCGGCCAGGATCAGATCCTGGTTGCGCATGATCTTAGCTGTGGCCGCCGCCATCTCCGGCGTGATGCCGGGGGCGATGCGGGCCAGCACATCGGTGGCGGCGGCCTCGCTCAAAAGCCAGTCGCGAAATTCGCCGACCGTCATATGCGCGACGGGCTCGAACGCTTGCCCGTCATGGCTGTCGACGATCAGCCGGGTGACGTCGTCGTCCTCATAGGGGATTACCGCCTCGTTGAGGAACGTTTTGAGCGGCACATCGGCAAGCGCCATCTTGGCCGCGACGTTCTCTTCCGCGTTTGCAGCTGCCACGCCTGCGAGCACGTCGCCGGAGCGCAGCGGCGTCGCCTTGGCCATGAGCTCCTTGAGGTCGGAGAACCGGTATGAAACCTGCCGCCACGCCGCCTGGTACACGGGCCCTGCCTCCCTCGCCGTCCAGTTGATTGCACCTTAGCCGAGCCGCGCCGCCTCTTTCAAAGGGATCGTCACGCTCCTTCACCGCCATCTCGCAGCCAATTGAATGGCGTGCCACCTCGTGGCGCTCCGCCTGGTTGACCTCCGTCAACCCAAACCTCGCCATCGAATGCGAATTTGCGGCGGACAAGGTTGACGCCATCGACGGCCCCGCGTCCAACACCGTTATCGGCGCCGCCGTGGCAGCGGTGCTGTACTTGGTGACAAATCCGGTCATCTTGTCTCACTCCTCCAGCGCAGCTTGAAACGCCTTGTTCCTGGCGCACGGTGCGGTGCCGGCCTGCGCTGGGCCTTTCCCACTGAGCGACGGGATCTACCGCCGGCCGCCGTTCGATCAATGCGGGGAATGTCAGAATGGGCCCATAAGCGTGACGTCCCGTGGCCGCCCGGACTCGGGGTGCATGCTTTTGCCTCGCCTCACCGGGAGGCGGGGAAGGGAAACAGGAATGAACGCACCGTTTCAGACGCCGCAATCGCCGAAGGTCGAATCAGGCTCGCGCGATGCAGCCCCCCTTGGCGCCGACGCAGACCTGGAGGCGATCCTCGCCCTCGATGGCAAGAACGGCACGCGCCGGGCGTGGCGCAGGCGCGGTATCGCCGTGCTCCTCCTCATGGCGGGCCTCGCCGCGCTCTACTGGCACTCCTACGGCGCGGCGCCTGCCGCCCACTATGTAACGCAGCCCGTGACTCGCGGCAGTCTGACCGTCATCGTGACGGCGACGGGCTCGGTCGAGCCGACCAACCAGGTCGAGGTCTCGAGCGAGCTCTCCGGAACCGTGCGCCGGGTGCTGGTCGACTACAACTCGCGCGTCGAGGTCGGCGACTTGCTGGCGGAGCTCGACACCGACAAGCTCAAGGCGACGCTGGACAGCTCGCGCGCCAAGGTCGCCGCCGCCGAGGCCAAGATCCGCGACGCCGAGGCGACCGTCGTCGAGACCAAGGCGGCCCTGGAGCGCAAGAAGTCGCTGGTCACCAAGAACTTTGCCTCCGTCCACGATTTGCAGGCGGCGCAGGCCGCCTACGACCGCGCGCTTGCCGCCGTCGACAGCGCACGCGCCGATCTCGGCGTCGCGGAGGCCGACCTTCAGCTCAACGAGACCAACTTCGAGAAGGCCCGGCTGGTGTCGCCCATCAAGGGGGTTGTGCTCACGCGCAGCGTCGAGCCCGGCCAGACGGTTGCATCCTCGTTGCAGGCGCCGGTGCTGTTCTCCATCGCCGAGGATCTGAGCCAGATGGAGCTTCAGGTCGATGTCGACGAGGCCGACGTCGGCAAGGTGCAAGTCGGGCAGACGGCCACCTTCTCCGTCGACGCGTTCCCCGACCGGCAATTCCCCGCCACCATCCAGGAGCTGCGCTTTGCCTCCGAGGTGATCCAGGGCGTCGTGACCTACAAGGCCATCCTGACCGTCGACAACTCGGAGCTGTTGCTGCGGCCGGGCATGACCGCCACCGCCGAGATCAACGTCGAGCACGTCGCCGACGCGCTGCTGATCCCCAACGCGGCGCTGCGCTACTCTCCACCGGTGTCCGACGAAGGCCAATCGGAAAACCTTCTGCGCCGGATTCTGCCGGGCCCCCCGCGTTTTCGCCGTCCGAGCGCCCCCAAGCTTGACGGCGCCGACCGCACCATCTGGCTGTTGCGCGACGGCGAGCCGAAGGCCGCCGAGATCGTGATCGGCGCCAGCGACGGCAAAATGACGGAGGTCAAGAGCGGCGACCTCGCAGAGGGTGCAGCCGTCATCACCGACCAGACGACCGCGCAGTGACGAGAGCCGCCATGCCGAAGGATGCTCCCCTGCAGCCGCTGATCGCATTCCGCTCCGTGACCAAGGTCTACGGCACGGGCGATGCCGCCGTGCACGCGCTGGCCGGCGTCGATCTCAGCATCGAGGATGGGGAGTTCGCGGCGATCATGGGCCCCTCGGGGTCCGGCAAATCCACCGCCATGAACATCATCGGCTGCCTCGATACGCCGACCACGGGCCGGTACGCGTTCCGCGGCGTCGACGCCGGCCGGCTGCAGCGCAACCAGCGGGCCCTGCTGCGGCGGCATTTCATCGGCTTCGTCTTTCAGGGCTTCAATCTTCTGTCCCGCACCTCGGCAGTTGAGAACGTCGAGCTTCCGCTCATCTACCGTGGAATGGCGTTTCGCGACCGCCGCCGCCACGCGCTGCAGGCGCTGGCTCGTGTCGGCCTTGCCGACCGCGCCAAGCACACCTCGGCGGAGCTCTCCGGCGGGCAGCAGCAGCGCGTCGCCATCGCGCGCGCCATCGTCACCAACCCCCGTGTGCTGCTCGCCGACGAGCCGACCGGCAATCTCGACAGCAAGACCAGCCGCGAGATCATGGAGCTGATCGGCAGGCTCAATCGCGAGCAGGGCATCACCGTCGTCATGGTGACGCACGAGACCGACATCGCCGCGCACGCCCGCCGCATCATCCACTTCGTCGACGGCCGCATCGCCAGCGACACCTTGAACAAAGAGGCCGCCTGATGTTTTTCGAGACGGTGCGGCTAGCGGTTCAAGCCATCGGGCGCAACAAGCTGCGCTCGTTCCTGACCGTGCTCGGCATCGTCATCGGCGTCGGCGCCGTCATCGCCATGGTCACCATCGGCAACGGCACCACGGCGCAGGTGACGGCCGAGCTCGCCAAGCTCGGCTCCAACCTGCTGGCGGTGAACCCGGGCCAGTTCGGGCCGGGACGCGCTCGCTCGGAGGCCAAGCCCTTCAACGGCCGCGACATCGAAGCGATGAAGTCGCAGCTGACGAGCGTTAAGGCCGTCACGCCCGTCGCCCAGAAATCCTTCACCATCGTCTACGGCACCGAGAGCCGCACCACCCCCGTCACCGGCACGACCAACGACTATTTCGTGACGCAAGACTGGGGCCTCAAATCCGGCCGCGTCTTCCTGGAGGGCGAGCTGCGCAGCGGTCGTGCCGTGTGCATCATCGGAGAGACGGTGCGCACCAAGCTGTTCGTGCACGAGGATCCGCTAGGCCGCCGCCTGCGCGTCAGCAACGTCTCCTGCGAGGTCATCGGGCTTCTGGAGGCCAAGGGCCAATCGAACTTCGGTAGCGACCGCGACGACATCGTCCTCATGCCGCTGCGCACCTTCCAGCGGCGCGTCGCCGGCAACACCGATATCGCCCGCATCTTCGTGTCGGCGCGCGACGGCGTCGATACCGCCAAGGTCCAGCGCGACGTCGAGTGGCTCTTGCGCGAGCGCCGCAATATCTCCAGCGGCGAGGAGGACGACTTCTCGGTGCTCGACATGAAGCAGATCGTCGACACCATGGCCGGCACCACGGCGCTGATGACCGGTCTCCTGGGCGCCGTTGCCGCCGTGTCGCTCTTGGTCGGCGGCATCGGCATCATGAACATCATGCTGGTCTCGGTCACCGAGCGCACGCGCGAGATCGGCATCCGCCTCGCCATCGGCGCGCTCGAGCGCCAGGTCCTGATGCAGTTCCTGATCGAGGCGGTGGTGCTGTCGCTGTTTGGCGGGTTGGCCGGCGCCCTGCTCGGGCTGACGCTTGCCCGCCTCGCCACCCTGGCGCTCGGCGTGCCCTTCATCGTCGATGTGTGGATTATCGCGGTGTCCTTCGCCTTCTCGGCGCTGGTGGGCATCGTGTTCGGCTATTTTCCCGCTCGCCGCGCCGCCCACCTCGATCCGATCGAGGCCCTGCGCCACGAATAGGCGGCGGGCGCGCCTGCGCGTGACAGGCGCCCGCGAATGCGTATAGTGCGCCGCCTGAGCCGAGAGCCCGACAGCACCACATGCCGACAAAAGTCGCCGCCAAGCCCGACCGGCGCGCCAGCGCGCCCGAGGCCGCCCGCCTGCGGCCCGACAAGGCGTTCCAGGACCTCATCCTGGCGCTGCAGAATTTCTGGGCCGAGCAGGGCTGCGTGATCTTGCAGCCCTACGACATGGAGGTCGGCGCCGGCACCTTCCACCCGGCGACCGCGCTGCGCTCGCTCGGGCCCCGCCCGTGGAACGCGGCGTACGTGCAACCCTCGAGGCGCCCCAAGGACGGCCGCTACGGCGAGAACCCCAACCGGCTGCAGCACTACTACCAGCTGCAGGTGCTCATGAAGCCGGCGCCCGCCGACATGCAGGACCTCTACCTGGAGAGCCTGCGCCGTATCGGCCTCTCGCCTGAAGTGCACGACATCCGCTTCGTCGAGGACGATTGGGAGAGCCCCACGCTCGGCGCCTGGGGTTTGGGCTGGGAGGTGTGGTGCGACGGCATGGAGGTGTCGCAGTTTACTTACTTTCAGCAGGTGGGCGGCTTCGACTGCGAGGTGGTCTCCGCCGAGATCACCTACGGCCTGGAACGGCTCGCCATGTACGTGCAGGGCGTCGACCGCGTCTACGACCTGTCCTTCAACGGCCGCGCGGATGCGCGCCGCCTCAGCTACGGCGATGTGTTCCTGCAGGCCGAGCAGGAGTACTCGCGCTACAATTTCGAGTACGCCGACACCGAGATGCTGCACCAGCACTTCAAGGACGCGGAGAAGGAGTGCAGGGCGCTGCTCGATCAAGGCGGCAAGGACGCGCGCCACGAGATGGCGCTGCCGGCTTACGACCAGTGCATCAAGGCCTCGCACGCATTCAACCTGCTTGATGCGCGCGGCGTCATCTCGGTGACCGAGCGCCAGGGCTATATCCTGCGCGTGCGCGAGCTGGCCAAGGCCTGCTGCGCCGCCTGGCTCAAGACCGAGGGGGGAGGTGCGCAATGATGTCGGCGGTCATCGGCGCCATCATCATCGCCCTCCCGGCGGTCATCCTTGCGGCGCTTCTGTTCTGGCGCAGCCTGCGGCCCGTGTTCTGGTTCGTGCTGGCGCTGATCGTCGTCGGGTCCGGCTACCTCGTGGCGACCGGGGCCGCCGCCGACATCGGCCATCTCGTCGTGGGCTGAAGGTCGAGCGCGCGTGGTCGAGCGTAGGGCGGATTAGCGCAGCGTGATCCGCCGGCTGCCGTGCTCGGCGCAATACGCTTCGCTATTGCGCCCTGCACAAACGGGATGACGGGTTAGGATGGATGCATGTCTGAGCTGCTGCTCGAATTGTTCTCCGAAGAGATCCCTGCGCGGCTGCAGGCGCGCGCCGCCGACGACTTGCGCCGCCTCATGGTCGAGGGCCTGAAATCGCGCGGGCTGGAGGTGGGCGAGGCGAAGAGCTTCGCCACGCCGCGCCGCCTCGCGCTCGTCATCGACGACGTGCCCAAGAAGTCGCCGGCCGTCGCCGAGGAGCGCAAGGGCCCGCGCGTCGGCGCGCCCGAGCAGGCGGTCGCCGGCTTCCTCAAGGCGGCCGGCCTCAAGTCGATCAAGGACGCCGAGGTCGTCAGGGACGAGAAGAAGGGCGACTACTATGTTGCGCGCATCGACAGGCCCGGCCGGCCGGCGCCCGAGATCATCGCCGAGGTGTTGCGCGAGACGATCCTCGGCTTTCCCTGGCCCAAGTCCATGCGCTTCAACCGCGCCGTGGACGGCACGAGCGAGCTGCACTGGATCCGGCCGCTGCACGCGATCGTGTGTTTGCTCGACGGCAAGGTGGTTTCCTTCGAGGTCGCCGGCATCAAGGCGGGCAGCACGACGCGCGGCCACCGCTTCCACGGCAACGAGCCGTTCAAGGTGCAAGGCTTCGCCGATTACAAGAAGGCGCTCAAGGCGCACAAGGTGATCCTCGACGCCGACGAGCGCGCGCGCGTCATCGCCGACGACGCGCACGCGCTGGCCAAGGATGCCAGGCTCGCTCTCGTCGAGGACGCCGGACTGCTGGCTGAGAACGCCGGCCTCACCGAGTGGCCGGTCGTCCTCATGGGCGAGTTCGACAAGGCGTTCCTCGCCGTGCCGCCCGAGTGCCTGACGACCTCGATGCGCACGCACCAGAAATGCTTCTCGCTGCGCCAGGGCAAGAAGCTGTCGAACTATTTCCTGCTCGTCTCCAATCTCAAAGCCAAGGACGGGGGCAAGGAGATCGTCGCCGGCAACGAGAAGGTGATCGCGGCGCGCCTGTCCGACGCCAAGTTCTTCTGGGAGCAGGACCTGAAGCGTTCGCTCGACGAGATGGCGTCGGCGCTGTCGGAGATCACCTTCCACGAGAAGCTCGGCACGCAGAGGGAGCGCGTGGAGCGCATCGCGGAACTTAGCCATCAGATCGCCGGCGCCGTCGATGCGGTGCCGGAGGACGCGCGCCGTGCGGCGCAATTGTGCAAGGCCGACCTGGTGTCGGGCATGGTCGGCGAGTTCCCCGAGCTGCAGGGCCTGATGGGCCGCTACTACGCCGAGGCCGCCGGCACCAAGCCGGAGATCGCGCGCGCACTCGAGCTGCACTACAAGCCCAAGGGCCCGACCGACTCAGTCCCGCTTGAGAAGGAAGGCGACGCGGTGGCGATCGCGGTGGCGCTCGCCGATAAGCTAGACACATTGATCGGCTTCTGGGCCATCGACGAGAAGCCGACCGGCTCCGGCGATCCCTATCAGCTGCGCCGCGCCGCGCTGGGCGTCATCCGCATCGTTCTGGAGAACGATCTGCGATTGCCTCTGATCCGAGAATTTGTCAAATCCGGCCGCCTCGTGATTGGCTCACTTGTTGGAGTGCTAAATGAGAATGTGCTGCCAGTGCCCGTGGCCGACACGCCAAAGATTGAAGCTTTCAAGCGAATTGCTAAGGACATGGCGGCGCTTCAGTCAGCATTGTCGGACTTCTTAGATGCTTCAGTTGAAAGCGTCCCCCTGCAGCCAACAGAAGAGAAGATTTATTGTGATCTTCTCGCCTTCTTCGCCGAGCGCCTCAAAGTCCACCTGCGCGACAAGGGCGCGCGCCACGACCTCATCGACGCCGTGTTCGCGCTGGGCGGCCAGGACGACCTCGCGCTCATCGTCAAGCGTGTCGAGGCGCTCGATGAATTTCTCAAGACCGACGACGGCGCCAGCCTGCTCGCCGGCGTCAAGCGCGCAACCAGCATCCTTTCGATCGAGGAGAAGAAGGACAAGGTGAGCTACGCCGCCACCTACGAGGTGGCGCTGCTCAAAGAAAAAGAAGAGGCAGCACTCGCCGCCGCCATCGAGAGCGTCAAGCAGGACACCGCCGCCGCCATCAACGTGGAGAACTTCGCCGGTGCCATGCGCGCGCTGGCTGAATTGCGCGCGCCCGTCGACGCCTTCTTCGACAAGGTGACGGTCAACACCGACGATCCGGCCTTGCGCAAGAACCGCCTGCACATGCTCTCGGAGATTCGCGCCGCCACCTTGAACGTCGCCGACTTCACCAAGATCGCGGGGTAAAGACTCCAAGAAGCCTTTGGCTGACAGCGCCCGCTTGGCCTCATAGTTGCGCTGTCGCAGGGATAAGTGCCCTAATGAGGCCCTCATGGAGACCAACAGTCGCAAACTGCTGAAAATGTTGCAGGACGCCGGTTGGACAGTGGTGCGAATTTCTGGCGATCACCATATACTGCAGCATCCGGATCGGGATCACTCCATTGTGCTACCGCACCCGAAGAAGGATTTGCCTAGAGGCTTGGTTCGCCGCATATACAAAGATGCCGGCTGGCGGCCGTGAGTGAGATCATGAAGACCTATTTCGCGATATTACATAAGGATGCGGAGAGCGCGGTTGGGGTGGTGTTCCCCGATCTTCCGGGCTGCTTCAGCGCCGGCGACAACTACGACGAGGCGATCCGCAATGCGGAACGGGCGTTGGCGGTTTATGCGGAAGCCGAGTCGAGCGCCGGTCGTTCGTTGCCGGAACCCAGCCCTTTCGATCAGCTCTACGCTGAGCGCGAAATCAGAGATGAGACCAAAGAAGCTCCGTTCGTTGGAATCCCGTTGACGGATCCCGCAGGACATCGCTCTGGCGTATTCCGTCACGCAGACACTGGGGAGTTCGTGGCCACTTCCAGTGACGATCGTCCGCCGTCGGGCCGGCGCAAAACGCACTCGGCAAAGTGGCGCTGAGCAAGCTCGTTACTCCCCCAGCACGCCCGGCCAGTTGGCGTCGGCCTTCTTCACGTAGCCGGGAATGTCCTCCTCCCAGATCGCCCGCACGGACTTGTCGTAGTTGAGGTAGAGCTTGCCGTCGTGGATGGTCCAGGCGTCGGGCTCGGCCTTGGCCGTGGAGCCCTGCGAGACGGCATAGGCGCAATAGCCCCCGTACTGCGGCGCGTACTTCGCCGGGTTGGCCTCAAAGGCGGCGCGGTTTTCCGCGCTGGCAAAGCGCCAGGTGGCGCCTTCGTGCTGCAGCGTCAGATCCTTGGAGCCCGGCACGGGTTTGCTCTGGGTAAAATAGGCGACAGGGTCGTAGCCGCCGACGGCGACGCCTGCGACGAGCCCGGTGAACACGGGCGGCTCGGCAGCGAGCGCGGGTGTCGAGTAGCGTGGCGCCAACGCCACGGCGGCCAGCACCAAGGCGACCGCGCCGGCGACGAAAAATATACGCTTGCGAAGCATGGGACAGTCCTCCTAAAGGCTTGGCAGAGAGTACGCCTGCTCGGCGGGTGATGTTACGCTCCCGTTTTTTTTCGGACCCCGCGCAGGGACAGTGCATGGAAAATCAGGGCCGCCACCTGTTCGTGTACGGAACGCTGATGCCGGGCGCGGCCGGCGCGCTCGGGCACGCGCAGCGCGCCCGCCTGATGCGCGAGTCGCGCTGCCTCGGGCCCGCGACGATGACGGGCGCCCGGCTCTACGACCTCGGCCGCTACCCGGGCCTCGTGGAGACCGGCGATCCCGGCGATGTCGCGCACGGCGAGGCCGTCGCGCTTGTCAACCCCTCCCGCACGCTGTCCTGGCTCGACGCCTACGAGGACATCGTGCCGGGCGACCCCAACCGCAGCGACTACGCGCGGCTTGAGCGCTCAGTCCGCCTCGAGGCCGGCGACATGCTTTCGGCATGGGTCTACGTTTTTCTTGGCGATGTGTCGCGCCGCCGCTTAATTCCTGCCGGAAGATGGTGATATAGTTCGTCAAATTGGCTCGGCCGGGCACGGCGAGTTGGCCGCGACCGCGAGGGGACGAGCGCCTACATGCTAAATAGCGATTTCTGGTCCCAACGCTTCCGGTTCCGTGGTCTCCGCCGGCGCCATTTGCTGGTCGTCGTGGTCATTCTGGCCATTTGCCTCCTCGCCGTGCTGTTCAACCCCCTCATCGGACCCCTGTTTCAGACGGTCTATTTGCACGACTTGGAGCTTCGCAACGACGTCTGCGTCAAGAATCGGTTCAACGGCCTGGGCAACCTCGACGTCACCGGCCCTATCCTGCTCGGCAGGTTCAAGGAGCGGTCCTCGTCGGGCGAGGAGGCGCTCTATCTGGAGGGCGTCAGCAAGCTGGTGGCGGCCCACAGCGCCTCGGCGACCGGCCCCCGATATGTGCTCCACACGGCGTATTGGGCGGGCTCGTTTGCGAGCGACGGGCTCGCTTTCGCCGCCTTATGTCAGCGGTCCGGGACCGAGGTGTGCCGCATCAGGGAGTTTCGCTTGCGCAACACCGTGCAGCCCTGGAACGCGGCGCGGATCGCTTTCGAGAATACCATCAAGGGGCGCACGGGCCTGCGCGAATGCCACCGCGCCCCACTCTAGCGGTCGCCGGCAAATCTCAGACGTGGCTCAGATGGTTGAGGAAGCTGGCCGTCGAACCCCGAACGACCCTCTGCCGCTCAGGCATGGTCCCCGCTTCGACCGGGCGGCCAGCTCCCCGCAGGTACGGTTATACAGCCGCTTCGGTGCAGCCATCTATTTCAAACCGGACAAACACATTTCGTGTGCATAACCGAATGCCTCACGCCTGCTGTGCGTCGGCGGCTTGCGTGCTCGCGCGCTCGTAGGCTTCGCTGGCGCTGAGCCACGCCTCCTCCGCCTGCGCCAGCCGCTTCTCCAGCTGTCCGCGCGCGATGCCGGCGTTCTGCGCTTTTTCGGCGTCACGCACGTACAGCTGCGGATCGGCCAGCACCGCGTCGAGCTGCGCGATCTCTGCCGTGATTTTCTCCACCGTTCGCTCGGCCGTCTGCACCGCCTTCTTGAGAGGCGCCAGCGCCGCGCGGCGATCGGCGGCGGTGCGGCGGCGCTGCCCCGCACGGTCCGCGCGCGCGCCGTCGGCCTTGTCGCGTGCTTGCCCGCGCGTGCGGGCGCCGCGCTCGGCGAGCAGCTCGGCGCGGTAGGCATCGACGTCGCCTTCGTAGGGACTGACCGAGCCGTCGCGCACGACCCACAGACGGTCGGCGCAAGCCTCGATGAGGTGGCGGTCGTGACTGATGAGGATGACGGCGCCCTCGTACTCGGTGAGCGCGTGCACCAGCGCCTCGCGGCTGTCCACGTCGAGGTGGTTCGTCGGCTCGTCGAGGATCAGCACGTGCGGCCCGTGAAAGGCGGCAAGCGCCAGCAGCAGGCGCGCCTTCTCGCCGCCGGAGAGCTTGGCGCACTTGGTGTCCGCCTTGTCGGCGGAGAAGCCGTAGGTGCCGAGCCGCGTGCGCCGCTGGGCCTCCGTGGCATCGGGCATCAGCTCCATCATGTGGTCGTAAGGCGTCGCCTGGGGCCTCAGCTCGTCGAGCTGATGCTGGGCGAAGTAGCCGACATCGACCCGCTTCTGCCCGTAGATCCTCCCCGACAGCGGCGCGAGCTTGCCGGCGATCAGCTTGGCGAACGTCGACTTGCCGTTGCCGTTCTGGCCCAGAAGCGCGATGCGGTCGTCCTGGTCGATGCGCAGGTTGAGGCCCGAGAGCACAGGGCGCTCGGGTGCATATCCGGCGGCGACCTCCTCCAGTCGCAACAGCGGGCTCGCCAGCGGTTTGGCGGGCTGCGGCAGATGGAAGGGCACGACGCGCTCCTCCATCTGGGCGGCGATCGGCTGCATGCGCGCGAGCGCTTTGACGCGGCTTTGCGCCTGCGCCGCCTTGGTCGCCTTGGCCTTGAAGCGGTCGATGAAGGCCTGGATGCGCCGCCGCTCCTCGTCCTGTTTCTTCTTGTGCTTGAGCTCGAGCCGCTGCCTGGCGCGCCGCGCCTCCTCGAAGTCGTCGTAGCCGCCGGAATAGAGCGTGAGCTTGCCGCGCTCCAAGTGCAGGATCGCGCCGACGGCGCGGTTCAGGAGCTCGCGGTCGTGACTGACGATGAGAACGGTGTGCGGGTAGCTCTTGAGGTAGCTCTCCAGCCACAGCGCGCCTTCCAGGTCGAGGTAGTTGGTGGGCTCGTCGAGCAGCAGGATTTCCGGCTCCAGGAACAGCACGGCGGCGAGCGCCACGCGCATGCGCCATCCGCCCGACAGCGCGCCGCAGGGACGCTGCTGCGCCGCCTCGTCGAAGCCGAGCCCGGACAGGATCTGGGCGGCGCGCGCGGGCGCCGAATGTGCGTCGATATCGGTGAGCCGCTCGTGGATTGCGGCGATGCGGTGCGCATCGTGCGCGTGCAGGGCCTCCTCGAGCAGGCGCGCGCGCTCAGCGTCGGCCGCCAGCACCCAATCGATGAGGCTTTCGTCTCCGCCTGGTGCCTCCTGCGCGATGTGGCCGATGCGGGCTGCGCGCGACACGGTAACCGAGCCCGTGTCGGGGGCGACGTCGCCGGAGATGATCTTCATAAGCGTCGTCTTGCCCGCGCCGTTGCGGCCTACGAGCCCGACCTTGTGGCCCGTGGGGATGCCCGCCGTCGCCCCCTCGAACAGGAGCCGGCCCTCGATCCTGAAGCTCAGATCGTTGATGTGCAGCATGGCTCGCAGGAGATAGCGGGTCGTCCCGAAGGTGTCACGCGTGCGGGATCAAAAGGCGATGCCCAAGCGCTTCAGCAGCGCAATCATGGCGAAATAGCACGCAACGGTCAGCGCGCCGGAGGCGAGCAGGCTCGGGGCGAAGGGCCAGCCCGCGCGCAGCATCAGCGGCAGCGCGATGAACAGAGCAAGCGAGGGCAGCACCAGCCAGAAGATGCCGCCTGCGAGCTGCGCGACCTGCTCCCTGTCGCCCGTATCGACATAGAGCCAGATCATCGCCAGCACCGACGTCAGCGGGATGGAGGCGAGCACGGCGGCGGCGAAGGTGCTCCGCTTGGCGAGCTCCGCGATCGCCGCCACCAGGAGGGCGGTGAGGGCTATCTTGAGCGCAAGCGGCAGCATGCGTCAGCTCAGCCCGAGACGACCGGCTTCAAGGTCTCGATCAGCAGCCGCTCCTGCGTCGCCTGGTCCTCGACGGAGAGGTGCGCCACGAACCAGTCCTGCACCATCTTGCACACGCGCGCCGGCGGCTCGCGCGAGAGCGCGGCGGGATTGGAGAACGTCTTCAGGTCGCTCTCCTGCCAGCCGAGCTTGGACAGCTGCTGCACGAGCACCTCGTAATCCGCCTTGACGGCCCGCTCGTGCGTGTTGGGCGACTTGCGCCCATCGGCGATGGCCTCGAAGATGGCCGCGACCTGCGCCTGAATTGACGTGCCCTCGTCGGGGGACTGGAGAAGCTCCAGCACCACCGGCGCGGTCTCGCCCTGGGAGATGAACCCGTAGCAGGCCCCGACGCTGCGCGCGCTCAGGCTCTTCAGGTTGTCGAGAAAGGCGTTGGCCACGTTCTTGAGCTTCTCGGTGCTGGCGGCGAGCGCCTCGTCTGCATGCTTGCGCCGCAGCTCGACGAGCCCCTGGGCAAGCAGCTTGGTGATCGCCAGCTGCGGCTGGTTCTCCGCCGAGAGCTGTGCCGCCTCCCGCAGCTTCTCTCCGTACCAGTCGGGAAACTCCCTTTTGACCACGGTCCACATGGGCGTCTGCTGGAAGCGGGCGTCGAGCTCCTGCGCACCTTGCTCCAGCGCCTCGGTCGAGACCGGGGTGGACGAGGGCGGCGGGGTGAGGGCTGCGGTCTGATCCGGCGCTTTGACGGTGGGCGGTGAGGCAGCCTCCTGGCTCTCCGTTGCCTCGCCGCCGAAGCTGAATCCTTTGCCGCCCTGCCAGAAGTACCAGACGCCGCCGCCCGCCAGCAGAATCAGCAGCAGCGCCACGCCGAGCGCGCGCTGCAAGCCCGACGGCCGCCCGTCGCCGCCGCCATCGTCGCCGCGGGCAACGCGGATGCGGTTGGGCTCGAAGGAGCGTTCCTCGGCGGAAGGCGAGGAAGGCGCGACGCGGCCCATTCCGCTTGGCCGCGTCACTGGGCCACGGGGGGGTGAGGGAGCCTCGGGCGCCTGGAACGGGAAGACGGCGGGGGCCGGGCGCCAGTCGGAAAAGCCGGGGCGCCAGATCAGGTCGGTCGGTTTCAGATGCCCCTGCTGCACGAACGTGCGCATCTCGACATCCGACAACGGACCGTGCTGCTTACCTTCGCGGGCGATGTACCATTGTATGTCAGGCTGCTGGCCGGTCATGGAGTTCTCTGTCTCATGCTATGGGAGCCGACTGGGCAATCCGCGCGGCGTCCTAACGAGCCCACGCTGGCCTGTTCACATGGCCTCAATGTGGTTCCGGACGGTCTGCTTCGTCAATCGCCTTTGCCTTCCAGAGTGTTACCGTCCACCGCGGCCTTTCCCTCGGCCGTCTTGCTGCGGTTGCGAACGGCCGCTATAACCCGCCGCGATCCATAGAAAAATATACCATAAGAGAGACCGAGGGATGGCCTTAGAGCGAACGCTTTCGATTATCAAACCGGACGCCACGACACGCAACGTTACAGGACAGATCAATGCGGCCATCGAGAAGGCGGGACTGCGCATAATCGCCCAGAAACGGGTGCGCTGGACGCTTAACAAGGCCCAGAAGTTCTATGCCGAGCACAAGGGGCGCCCGTTCTTCGACGACCTGTGCGCCTTCATGACATCGGCGCCGATCGTGGTCCAGGTGCTTGAGGGCGAGGACGCCATCGCCAAGTACCGCAAGGTCATGGGCGCCACCGACCCCGAGGAGGCCAAAAGGGGAACAATCCGCAAGCGCTTTGCCCGCTCCAAGTCCCAGAACTCTGTTCATGGCTCCGACAGCCCGGCTTCGTCCGCCCGGGAGATTGCATTGAATTTCCGCTCCGAAGAGATTGTAGGATGATGTCTGCGGCAAACCACTTGTGGATCTATCGGAACGCGCAATGGCACGGGTCAGGTTTTACGTCGCCACCAGCCTCGATGGGTTCATCGCCGACGCGGAGGGCAGCGCAGACTGGATGGCGCACTACGATGCGCGCCTCTACGGCTACGAGGATTTCCTGGCCCAGGTGGGCGCCGTCGTCATGGGGCGCCGGACTTTCGAGTTGATCACCGCCGTCGGCGAGGACTGGCCCTACCGGGGCAAGCCCGTATTCGTCCTCTCCTCCCAGTCGCTCGGCCGCGTCCCGCCCGGCGTGACGGGCGCATCGCGTGGTCTGCTCGCCGCCTTGCACAGCGCTCGCGCCACGACGCCCAAGGACATCTGGATCGTCGGCGGCGCCGTGACCATGCAATCGGCGCTCGAGGAGAACCTCGTCGATCTCATGGAGCTGTTCCTCGTGCCGGTGCTGCTCGGCAGGGGGCTCACCTTGCTCAACGATCTCGCCAACCGCCCGACACTTGTCGTCGACGGCATGGAGTCGTTCCCGGACGGCGTGGTGAAGCTGCGCTACCAGGTGCGCAAGGACGGCGCGGGCCCTGGTGGCCAGGTCTGACGCCGCCGTTCCGCGCTTGCTCAGTCGAGGTTGGGAAACAGCTCGCGCGGCGCGGCATGATCCTCTGGCCACGTTACCCAGGGCACGTCTGTGGCGCAGATTACCAGGTCGCGCACACGCCAGCGTCCGTCGTCCCTGCCGAGCAGGGCGTGGATGTAGCCCCCGCACATGCCTTCGGCGACGTCGTCGCGAAACGGTGTCGCCGCCCAATCCAGAGTGCTGCCGTTGGGGTTCTGCGGCGTCGCCTCGCTGAATGCCCAGCCGCGGCAGGCTGCAAACTTATTTGCCACGAACACAACCCGTTGCTCGAGCCGCTCCTGCACCGGGATCCGCAGCGCATCCATGATCGCTTTGCGCTCGGCGCTGCCCACCGCGGGTGTGTAGGGACATTCCTGTGCCGCGGCCGTCCCACCCATCGCCAAAATTAGTGATGCCGCCAAGACAATCAGGGCTCTTGCCGAGTGGGATCTTAGAGAGTGGAACATGTGCGGCTCCTGGGCTCATGGCTGCGGCGTCGATTGATGCGCATCATACCCGGCGGCCCGCCCGCTGCTAAGTGTTGGGCGCAACAATCTCCAGCGCGGACGTGGGCTGTGAGCGGAGGGGGAGACACATGAGAGAATGCCGTGCAACGGTTTGGCGCAGCCTCGCGTGTTGCGGTCTCGGTGCGGGGCTCGCGCTTGCGGTGGCCGCATTGCTGCTCGTCGCGAGCCCAGCCGCCGAAGCGCAGGACGAGAAGCCCGTGGCGCCCGGGGTCGACTATTGGCAGCCCGACTGGATGGTGCGCGAGCTTTGGGGGCCCGGTCATATGCCGCGCGGCATGATGGTGCGGCTGCTGCGGCACACGACCTTCATGCAGTACGGCGTTCCCGATGCCTACGCCGGCAAGCAGTTGACGGTTGCCAAGGGGCCCGAGACGATCGCTGCGGGTCGCAGCATCTTTGCGCGCAGCTGCGCTGCCTGCCACGGACCCAACGGGCTCGGCAACGGCGAGGCGGGCAATGCGCTTTCGCCGTCTCCGGCGCTTCTCGCCTACATGGTCCGCCGTCCGATCGCGGTCGACGAGTATCTGCTGTGGACCATCTCTGAAGGCGGCGGGCAGTTCGGATCCGACATGCCGGCGTTCAAGGGCAAGCTGACCGACGACGACATCTGGCGCGTCGTGGCCTTCATGCGCGCCGGATTTCCCGAGGACGGCGGGGCCGACGCGCCCGCAGCGAAGCCCTGATCAGGGCGCGTCCGCCTGGCGCAGCGACATGATGTAGGCCGCGAGATCGCCGATCTCCAACCGCGTGAGCTGGATTTGCGGCATCGGCGGATGGGGGACGACGATGCGGCCGGGGATCGCCTCCGCCGTCTGGCCCGGCTTGCCGGCGATCGCTTCGAAGCTCGGCACGTCCGCCGAAACCGAGGCCCCCGCGCTGCTGCTGTCGACAATGTGGCAACCGCTGCACAGCTTGGCTGCGATCTCGTGGCCGGTTTTGGCGTCGGGATGGATCTGCGCATGCACGGCGCTATGCAGCAGGCCCAGGCTGACCAGGCACAGGCCTGTGAGAAGTATCGGTCCGCTTGCATGCGCAGCGCGTGGCTTCAGTCGCATATGTTTCCATCCTGGTGTTGATCTTGGGCTTCTAGAGGCCGTGCAACAGTAGCCTACTTTGCGCGCCAGTTCCCATTGCGCAACGCATGCCGACAAAGCGACCCATCGGCCCGTGACGCGATAGGCGAGCTGGTATAGGGTGCACGCATTGCTGGTATGATCATGGATTGATTGAGTATCGCTTATGCATTTAGCCCGGTTTTGTCTTGTCCTCCTAGTGATGCTGGCTTCAGCCGGCGCCAGCGTTTCGCGCGCCGAGGAGCCGGCGTGGTTCGGCGCCAGCGTCGAGACGGTGACGCCCGCCATGATGGCGGAGCAAGGCCTGGCGGTTCCTTTCGGGGCGCGGGTGACGGCAGTGGAGCCGGACAGCCCGGCGGCCAAGGCCGGTCTTGCCGAGGGCGACGTCGTCCTCAGCGTCAACGGCATGGCCGTTCAGAACGCGGCCGAGTTCGAGGGTGCAATCGGCAAGCTCGCCGTGGGCGTGGTCGTCGACATCATGCGACAGCGCGGCAAGGACCCGCTCGTTCCCCTGAAGGTGACGCTGGCGGAGCGGCCGAAGCCGCAGTCACCACAAGTTGCCGGAACGCCGCCCCTGCTGATGCTCGACACGGGGGGGCATATGGCACTCATCAAGGACATCGCCTTCACACCCGACGGCACGCAGCTCGTATCGGCTTCCGCCGACAAGACCATCCGAGTCTGGGACCTGGCTACGGGCAAGACCGCCCGCTTTATTCGCGGCGAGGCGGACCAGGGTGATCCCGGGAAGATCTATGCCATGGCACTGTCGCCTGACGGCAGGTGGCTGGCGACCGCAGGCTTGTTGTCCGGGACTAGAGAGCTCAAGTGCGCAATTCGCCTATACGACTTCGCCACCGGCAAACTTATTGGTTTGCTCAAGGGGCACGACAACGTGGTCAACGGCCTCGCTTTCTCTCCCGACGGCAAGTACCTGATCTCCGGCAGCGGCGATCGCGATGCCATCATCTGGGATGTGGAGCAAAAGAGCCTGAAACACCGGCTGGAAGGGCACACTGCCCAAATCTATGCCGTTGGGTTCACTCCCGACAGCGCCCGCGCCGTCACCGGAAGCAATGACAATACGCTGAGGCTGTGGTCTGTCGCGGACGGCTCTGAAATCGCTCACATGATCGGGCCCCAGGACAATGTGTATGCCCTCGCCGTTGCTCCCGACGGACGCATCGCCTCCGGAGACGACAGCGGCAAGATCTGGCTGTGGGACGGAAAGACCGGCGAGTTCATCGAGATCCTGGCGCAGCAAGAATCGGACATCAGCAGCCTGAGCTTCAGTCCCGACGGCAAGCTTCTCTTGTCCGGCGCCGGGAGTCTTGGATCGAGCAGCAAATGCTTCGTCTTCGATGTGTCCTCGGGCGACATCCATCTCGAATATGACAAGCATGACAATCTCGTTCGCGCCACCGCCATCAGCCCCGACGGCCGCTGGGCGGCTACCGGCGGTGGGGACAACCAGGAAATCCACATCTGGGATTTGAAGACTGGCGAACCGCGCCGACGCGCGAACAGCGAGCCGCTCATCCTGAAAGGTGCCGGAAAGGGGACATGGTCAGTCGGCTTCTCGGATGATGGTCGCCGGATTGCTTGGGGAAGCATATCTTCTTATCAAACGCACAACGATCGGGGTCCTCTTAAATTCGCCTTGACGCTGCCGATCGGCGATGAAGTGTTGGGCCGCCCTGTCACGTTGACGGAGGATGAGGCCAAGCGCTTCCGTCGAGCTGAGATAGTGCGCGGGAGCCTGTCCTTGAGCCACCGCAAAGGCGGCCTCTATGACCGTTCCGACGCCATTCTGGAAATCAGGGACGGGGACCAGCTCCTTGCCGCAATCGAACGCGATGCGACGGACGGCATTCGGCATCGTAGCTACACATTCGCGCCCGACGGCAAGGCTGTCGTCTCCAGCGGGGCCAATGGCGCCCTCTTCGCCTATGGACTCGACGGCAGGACCCTTGGCGAGTTCGTCGGCCACACTAGCGACGTGTGGGCCGTGACCGCCTCTGCGAACGGCCGCTATTTGGTCACTGCTGGCGACGACCAGACGGTGCGCCTGTGGAACCTCGCCACGCGCGAGCTCATCGTGACGCTTTTCCACGGCTCCGACGGCGAGTGGGTCATGTGGACGCCGCAGGGCTACTACACCGGCTCCCCCGGCGCCGGCGAGCTGGTTGGCTGGCAGATCAACCAAGGGTCTTCCAAGGAAGCGCAGTACGTGCGCGGACGCCAGCTGCGCGACAAGCTCCTGCGCCCCGACATCGTCGAGCGGGCCATTCAGCTGGCAAGTGCGGAAGCGGCACTGGAGCAGGCCGGCCTCGCGAACGTCTCGGTCGAGACGCTGCTGCTTCCCGATAGGACGCCCCCAGTCCTCCATGCCAAAGCCTGGGCGTCACAGGCGACGGGCGGCCGCGGCATCGTGCTCGTCGCCTTGGAGAAGAATGCCCTGCCGGTTCTCGAGACCAGGATCACCGTCAGCGACGGCAAGCAGGAGACAACGGTGGAGCCGCGCGCCGTTGCCTGGCCTGACCAGGCCCCCCGGCTCGATCCGGGCATGACACCGCGCGCCTATGAGGTGCCCCTCTATAAGGGCGAGAACACCGTGCGCATCGTCGCCATCAACGCCGCCGGCGAGAGCGAGCCCCGGGAGGCCGCCATAACCCACAACGGTGACGGCGCGCTCGACAAGCGCGGCACGCTGTGGGTGCTCGCCGTGGGCGTAAACGACTATCGCGGCGCCCAACGCATCGTGGACCAATCGGGCAAGGCCTTCGCGTACCGGAACCTCAATTACGCAGACGCCGACGCCGCCGACTTCGCCGCGACCGTAGAGGCGCAGATGCAGTCTCAGCACACAAATACGGAAGTGACGGTGCTCGTCAACGGCGGCAAGGACGGCGAGCCGACCAGGGCCAATATCCTCACAGCACTTCAGCGCATCCGAGAGTCGTCGGCCGCCACCGACACCATCGTCATCCTGCTCGCCGGCCACGGCGAGAACTGGACTGGCGGGCGCTATCACTTCCTGCCCACCGATTTTGCGCGCACGTCCATGGCAGAGATCGGCGAGAATGTCATCGACTGGCAGAATGACGTGCAGCCGGCGATCACCGGGGCCAAGGGCCGCAAGATTCTGTTCTTCGACGCCTGCCATTCGGCCAACGCCCGCAACCAGACCCTGCTCCCCAGCGCCGAGGCCGACCGCTACGTGGCCTTCGCATCGGCCGGTCCCGGGCAGGATTCGGTGGAGCTCGACGAGCTGAAGCATGGCGTCTTCACCTACATGCTGCTCAAAGCCCTGAAGGGCGCCCAGGAGGCGCTCGATCGCGGCAAGAAAGGCGTCACGGTCTACACGCTCGGTGCGTTCCTGAGCTCCACGGTGAGTGAGCGAACGTTGGGCCGGCAGGAGCCCGAATATCGCTCCGGCTCGGGCAACCTAGTGCTGACGCGCATGTGACGGGCGGTGTCGCCGCGCCCCAAGCTCACTGGCCGAAGCGGCATTGCGCGAGCTTCAGGCGGCGCTTTTTCGTCTCCGACTTGATGCGGCCCTTGCTCTGTCCAAGGCACCAGGCGTAGTGGCCATCCCACCACGTATGCCAGCGCGGGCCGGCAAAGCCGCAACCCGTGCGCACGTTCAGTGCATGCTGCTCGACTGCGGTGCTCGCGTACTTGGCGCACCGGGGCGCCGGCGCCGCCGACGCGGGGATGACGGAGGCGGCTACCATCGCCGTCGCCGCCGTCAGAATCGTGATAGATGTGCTCGACATGCTGATCTCCATCGTGTGCGTGCGCGCCCTCGCCGAGTGGTCGCGGCGACAAGCGCGTGCCCGATAGCTCAGTGCCCGGAGCATGAACTGGAGCTGAACCTGGCGCGGCGATTGGCGTTAAGGTCACCGTCGCGTTAATGCGGGGCGGTGCAAGCCTCGCTTGGCGCCAAGGCCGTCGTTGTCTAGCGCACGACCTCGTCGGCGCGGCCGGGCAGCGGCGAGAGCTCCGCCAGCTTGCCCGTCCGGCCGTTTTGGGCGTCGGCGTCGGCCGGCGGATTCTTCTTGGCGGTGATGTTGGGCCAAACGTCCGCATATTTGCGGTTGAGCTCGAGCCACTGCTCCGTCGCGGCCGGCTCCGAATCCGAGACGATCGCCTCCGCCGGACACTCGGGCACGCAGACGCCGCAGTCGATGCACTCGTCGGGATGAATGACCAGCATGTTGGCGCCTTCATAGAAGCAGTCGACAGGGCAGACCTCGACGCAGTCGGTGTATTTGCATTTGATGCAGTTCTCGGTGACGACGAAGGTCATGGCCGCTCCTGTCGACTTTGCGCGGCCGGCTTGACTTGGCGCGGCGCGAAAGCTAAAAGAAGTATCATAAATATATCTTTTAGCGTGATCGCCGATGCTTGTGAACGCTCGATGGTTTCAACTCTTTGTGTGCCTCGATAGCGATGCTTGCGGGAGCGGCGCATCGTGAGCGCGTCCGCGCACCAGATCCGCGCCTACCAGGGCCCCGCGCTGCTGAGCTACGGGTTTCGCATCTTCTTTCTCGGCGGCGCGCTTTGGGCGGCACTCGTCATGGTCTTGTGGCTGGCGCTGCTGACGGGGCAGGCGGCGTTGCCGAGCCCTCTTCCCCCGCTGCAATGGCACGTGCACGAGCTGCTCTACGGATTTCTGCCCGCCGTTGTCGCGGGCTTCCTGTTGACGGCCGTGCCCAATTGGACCGGACGGCTGCCCGTCTCAGGCACGCCGCTGCTCTATCTGTTCTTGGTCTGGGTTGCCGGCAGGGTCGCGCTGCTCGTCTCGCTCCTGACCGGATTGTGGGTCGCCGCCGCGATCGACGTGGCGTTTCTCGCGTGCCTGATCGCAGTGATGGCGCGCGAGATCATCGCCGGGCACAACTTGAAGAACCTGCAGGTCCTCGTTCTGGTCGGCCTGCTGCTGGCTGGCGACGCGGTGTTCTTGAGCGAGGTTGCCTCGGGCGGTGCCGGAGAATACGGGACGCGAATGGGGATCGCCGCCGCCATCCTGCTCATATCGCTCATCGGCGGCCGCATCATTCCGAGCTTCACCCGCAACTGGCTGGTGAAGCGCGTGCCCGGCCGTCTGCCGGTCCCGTTCAACCGCTTCGACGTTGCAACGATCCTTGCCGGTGCCGGTGCACTCGCGCTCTGGGTGGGGGCGCCCCAGGCGACTGCGACGGGGGTCGTGCTGGTGGCGGCCGGCCTCCTGCACACGGCGCGGCTTGCCCGCTGGGCCGGTGAGCGCACGTTCTCAGAGCCGCTGCTTGCCGTGCTGCACGTCGGCTATGCCTTCGTGCCGCTCGGCTTTCTCCTGATCGGGATGTCGATCCTCGCACCGCAGACGATCTCCACGGGCGGGGCCGTTCACTGCTGGACCGCGGGGGCCATCGGCACGATGACGCTTGCCGTCATGACCCGCGCCAGCCTCGGACATACGGGACACGCGCCGCACGCCGGATGGGCGACGGTGGCGATCTATATGCTTGTGCTCACGGCCGCCGCGGCACGGTTGACCGCCGCGCTCGGCGTTGCCTACATGCCGATGCTGCAGATCTCGGCCGCCGCGTGGGTGCTGGCGTTCGCCGGCTTTGCCGCCGTCTACGGCCCCATGCTGGTGGCCGCAAGGCCGCCGGGCGCGTGATGTCATGAGGTCGCCGAGCAAGCGCGAGATGATGCCATGCGGTTGACGCTCTTTTCCGACTACGCCTTGCGCGTGCTGATGTTCGCGCATGCCGCCGGCGACCGCCTGGTGACCATCGAGGAGGTTGCCGAGGCTTACGGCATCTCGCGTCCGCACGTCATGAAGGTCGTCAACGCGCTGACGCGCAGCGGATTCTTAGAGGCGGTCCGGGGGCGCTCGGGCGGTCTAAGGCTGGCGCTGCCGGCGGAGAAGATCGTGCTCGGCGACGTCGTTCGCGCGACCGAGCCCGATTTCGCCCTTGTCGAGTGCTTCGCGACGGGCGACCGCTGCGTCATCACGGACTGCTGCAAGCTGCAGGGCGTGCTCGACGAGGCGCTGGGGGCTTTCCTGGACGTTCTCGACACCAAGACGCTGGCCGCCATCGCGCTCAAGCCGCGCGACTTTCGCACGTTCCTGGCGCCAACCGACTGATTGCGGAAGGCTGACCGCCGGGATGGCAACGACCGCCGGCCTCAAGCCCGGACGTCGGGGAGATATTGATACATCCACGTTTCGCTCAGCGTCTCGTTTCCCAGCCGTAGGAAGCAGCGCAGGTCGACCGGCTCCCTCCCGTCCACGGTCAGGTCGAACAGCGCCCGCCACTTGTTGGTGCCGACGACCTTGATGACGTAGGCGTTGTCGATCCTCCCGCGCGATAAGGACACCTCCGGCGTCAGGTCGAAGCGCGGCGCCATGCCCGTCAGGGGGCCGCCGGCGAAGTCGATCACGTACTTCCGCTTGCTCGTGTCGTCGGCGCTGGGGCGCCCCGGCACGCCGCCGGCACCGGAGCGCGTCGCGACAACGCGTCCCAGATCGGCCGGCGGTTGCGGCTCGTCGTTGCGCCAGTAGAGCCTGTAGTTGAATGCAAATTGGTCGCCGCGTTTGACCGGCTGCTTGGGCTGCCAGTAGGCGACGACGTTGTCGTGGATCTCGTCGCCCGTGGGGATCTCGACCAGCTGCACGGCCCCCTCGTCCCAGTTGCCGACGGGCTCCACCCAGATGCTCGGGCGCCGGTTGTAGAACGCGCCGTCGTCCTCGTAGGAGGCGAAGTCGCGGTTACGCTGCATCAGGCCGAAACCCTTGGGGTTGGCATCGATGAACGAGTTGGTGCGCACCGATGCCGGGTTGAGCAGCGGACGCCAGATGCGCTCGCCGCTGCCCGTCCACAGCGCCAGCCCGTCGCTGTCGTGTATCTCCGGACGCCAGTCGGTCGCGAGCCGCCTGTCGCCGGTGCCGTACCAGAACATGCTGGTGAGCGGTGCGAGCCCCAGCCGCGTAATGTCGCTGCGCACGAACAGCTCGGCTGCGACGTCCATGACGGCGCCGCGCTCCTTGGTCGCGTCGAAGCGGTAGACGCCCGTCACGCTCGGGCCGTCGAGCAGGGCGTAGATGGTGATCTTCGGAGCGCCGTTCTTCGGCTCGGCCAGCCAGAACTCGACGAAGCGGGGAAACTCCTCCTCGACCTGCAGCGCCGTGTTGACGGCGATGCCGCGCGCGGAGGCGCCGTACTGGGCCTCCTCGCCTGCGCAGCGAAAGTAGCTGGCACCCTGGAACGCCATCCAGTCGGTTTCTTGCGCCCGCCCGTCCATGACGCGGAAGCCCGAGTAGCCGAGATCGCCCGGCAGCGTCGCGTCGAGATTTGTCGTGCCGTAGTCGAAGTCCTGCGCCGAATAGGTGAGCTCGCGCGCCGTGCCGTCCGCGACCGTGTTGATGCGCATGGGCAGCGTATTGTACTCGTTGAGGTGGAAGAGGCGCACCGGAAAGGCCCCGGGTCCGCTGCCCCACAATGCGCGCTGGGGCCGGAACGTGATCTTCTGCACCGTGTCGAAATCGATTCTGCGAAGCGTGTCCGCCGCCGGTTGGCGCGGGGCAATGTAGGGCGCCTGCGCCAGTGCCTTGGCGCGCTCGCGAATGAGATCGTAGCCGAAGGCTTCCGCTGCTCCCAGACGCGGCCGCGACGGTGCAGCGTTGGCAAGCGGGCCGCCGCGTGCGGTCAAGGTGAGTGCCCACGGCGCGCCCGTGGCGAGCAGGGTTCTGCGGCTGATGCGGACCATGTTGAGACCTCACGCAATCACGATTGTCGGCTCAAGCGACCTGGGGTGCGCCGGTCATCCCCTGCCCTAGCGGGCCGCCGGCGCGGACGAGAGCCTGGATGCCAGGCGGCCAAACGCTTCAAGCTCGTTGCCGTTGCATGGCCCGGTCTTGACCTTCAGGAAACGCTGCTTTCCGCCTCGAGGCGCAGAAGCAATCGGATCCCTGCGTCATGAGCGTGGCTCAATCGGCGCAATTGCGTGGCGCCGGCCCCAGCGCCGTACCTGTCAGAAGAATACGCGCGAGCATAAGCCCGCGCTGCCGCCGTGCCGGGTCGGGGGGTAGGGAAACCGTCGGCGTGCCTAGCTCAGCTCGCGGATCTTGAACATGAGCCCGCCCTTGGGCGTCAGCGTCACCGTGGCGTTGATGCCCGCGGGGTCGGCGCCGACGTACTCGGGCCGGAAGCGGCGCAAAAGCAGCGACAGCGCCAGTGTGTTCTCCACCTGGCTCATGGCGCCGCCGATGCACGAGCGCTTGCCCCCGCCGAACGGCAGGTAGGAGTACTTCACCTGCTTTTTGGCCGCGCCCGCCATCCAGCGCTCCGGGCGGAACTCTTCCGGCTCCTCCCAGAACTTGGGGTTGTGGTGGGCGCCATAGGCGAACAGCACGACACGGTCGCCGGGGTGGATCGGCTTGCCGTCGATCTCGTCCTCTTCCGTTGCGACGCGAATGAGACCCCAGATCGGCGGATAGAGACGCATCGTCTCCTGGATCACCGCGCGCGTGTAGGCAAGCGCCGAGTAGTCGGCCGCCGTCGGCTCGCGGTCGCCGTAGACCTCCTCGCCTTCCTTGCGGATGCGCTCGGCCGCCTCCGGGTGGCGCGCCGTCTCGTAAAGCGCCCAGGCGAGCGTCAGGGCCGTCGTCTCGGTGCCGGCCCACAGGTACTGTTTCAACTCGTCGATCGCCTGCTGGGCATCGAACTCGGGCATGTCGGGATCGGCGACCGCATCCTCGATCATCTTGAGCAGCGTGCGCTCGCGGTGCTCGCGCGGATCGGCGGCAAGCACCTCCGGCGGCACGCTCGCCCACACCTGCATGGCCTTGGCGGCGTCCTGCTCGGTCATCTCGAAGACCTCGCCCGACTGCTTTTTGAGGCGGATGTCCTTGTGATTCATCACGTCGGTGTAGGTCTTTACGCACTTGAACACGAAGTGCGGATTGAAGGGCATGTCGCGGTCGAACAGCGCCTTGCAGATCATGTCGGCGGCGAGCGTCCACGTCTGCTCGACCATCTCGATGGTATCGCCCGACTTGGCCACGTTCGCCCAGATGTCCATCTTGGTGCGGATGGCGGCGAGGAAGTAGGGGATGTACTCGGCGAACATGTCGGGATGGAACGCCGGCTGCTGCGGCATGCGGATCTTCTGCCACAGCGCCCCGTCGTTGGTGATCATCGACTTGCCGAAGATCGGCTTCAGGCCGTCGAAATACTTGACGTAGGCATCGGCCTTGGTGACGAGCACGTACTTGAAGTGCTCGGGCTCGTTCAACAGCACGATGCGTTGGTTGGCGAGGTTGATGGGGATGACCGGCCCGTAGCGCTCCGCCATTTGCATCAGCAGGCGCATAGGATTGTCGAGCCCGCCCCTGAGCAGCGGGGTCAGCTTGAACCAGATGCTCGATTCCTCGCCCAAGCCCTGGGTATGGGCGGGCGCTTCGATGGTCGTCTGCTTTGCCGTCGCGGTCATGACGTCGTCTCCCGGCGGGGAAGGCCGTTCAAACGCACTTCTTTATGCCAAGCCCAGCCAATGGGACGTAAATTCAGGAACAATTAGGGAGCAGCAGACGATGGCCTGCGCGGCTGTGCCAGCCCCCCTGCAAGCTGGCAGAATGACTAGCACTTGAGCGGCGTAAGTGTCCATGCGACCGGGGGTTTCCGCTTCATTTTGGCGCGCTGGCGTTTGACTTGGGTCACGCCGGATCGTCGGAATCCAAAGGGGGCCAATACAAGGCTTTTTCTTCGTTAACCGGGACTTGCGGCCCGCGCACCTTCTCGTCGGCGACCTCGACCCGGCCCGCCGCGAACAGAGCGAGGGCTCGGGGATAAAGCCGGTGCTCGACCTGCAGCACGCGGGCGGCGAGCGTCTCGGCCGTGTCGCCGTCGCGCACCGGCACTGCCGCCTGGGCGATGATCGGTCCGTCGTCCATGTCGGGGCGTACGACGTGAACCGTGCACCCGGTTATCTTCACGCCGACCGCCAGCGCATGCTGGTGCGTGTTGAGCCCCGGGAAGGCCGGCAGCAGCGAAGGGTGGATGTTGAGCATGCGGTTCTGCCAGCGCGTGACGAAGGCGGGCGTCAGCAGGCGCATGAAACCGGCGCAGGCGATGAGGTCGACGCCGTACATCAAGAGCGCAGCGTCGAGCTCCGATTCGAAGGCCTCGCGGCTTGCGCACGTCTTGTGGTCGATCGACTGCGTGGGCACGCCTGCGGCTTCCGCCTTGCGCAGGCCCTCGGCGTCGGGGCGGTTGGAGATCACGCACACGATCTGCGCGGGGTAGGCCGGAGCCCGCGCGGCCTCGATCAGCGCCGTCATGTTGGAGCCGCGCCCGGAGATCAGAATGCCGACTCGCTTCTTCTTGTCCGCCATGGCCGCTCCTTAGCACGCGGGCGCCGCCGTGCCATAGACCCGTTGCAACGGAGCCATTGCAAAGGGCGGCGCATCGGTTCCTTCGGGCTGCTCGACGTTCGCGTCGAGGAGCTTGCGTTGAGGCCTGTACGCCTCTGCATCGTCGGTCTGATCGGATCTGCCTAAGAGCCGGCGACCCGCTAGTCGCCGACCACTGTCTGTCTGTCCTCGATGCGCTCCTGCTCGGCCACGGCGATGTGGCGCGATGCCATACCGGAGGCGTCCGCACGCCGCTTGTCGATCGAATCGAGCACGGGTGCGCGCCCGTAAAGAAGAACGGTGTCGCCCGGCTCGATGCGCAAGTCGCCTCTGGGAGCGCCGCTGTAGTTGCCGCCTGCATGGCTGACGCCCAGCACCAGCACGCCTTCATCGGGCAGATCGAGCTCGGCCAGCGTGCGATTGGCGAGCCAGGCGTCGGGACGGACCTTGAGCTCGATCACGGCGTACTCGCCCGCCAGGTGCAGCATGGCGCCGTAATCGCGGCTGCCGAGCTCGCCGTAGCGCTTGAGCGCCCAGGCAATGAGGCGCGACATCTGCTTTTCAATCCACGAGCTGCGCGCAAAGAGCCACAGGGCGAGCAGGCTGACGGTCAAAACGCCGACGCGAAGCCAACCTTCGCTGTTGGCCTCTACGTTGACGAAGGAGAGGGCAAGCGTCGTGGCGGCGGTCACGACGCCGACGCTGCGCGCCACCATGAGCAGGGTGATTATGCGCCGGCGCACGGGGTGGTTTACGACCTGCTCTGATTCAGCCGTCGTAAACCCCGTTGCCGTCCACGCCGAGCGCGCCTGAAACTGCGCTGCCTCCCTGGACATGCCCGTCAAGGTCAGCGCGACCGCTGCAACGCGCACGACGATGAGCGATAGAAACAGGACGAGAATGAGCGTGATCAGCGCTGGCATCGTGTCAGAGCTCGGTTGGGGACGCCGATGGTTGCTGTGCCGGCTTGCGTCCGGGTTGGGGCTTACTATCCAACCCCCAAGACAGCCATCGGGTTTCGCGCGCATGCCGCCTGCTCAGGAACCAATCGGCGCCCGGGGCGTTTTTTCCAAAGCCCTGTCAGAGGCACCCATCCCTCGGGTCAGGGACGTTTTTTTGCGTGTTCTTACGGCCTTTCATCTGCTCTGCGCCGCCGAGCCAGGAGTACGCAGCCGTGAGAGGTCACTGCCGATGTTGAACGGAAAGGAGCTGAAGCGTGCTGGGTTGGATCATAACATTCTTGGTTATTGCGTTGATCGCGGCCGCCTTGGGATTTGGCGGGATCGCGGGCTCGGCCGTCGGTCTGGCGAAGATCGTCTTCTACATCTTCCTCGTGCTGTTCGTGATCTCGCTCGTCTACTCGCTGGTGACCGGACGAAGCCCGCCGGCCCCTTGAGCCGACGACGCGCCTCATACCAGCTCCGCCACCGCAACATCGCCGTCGGTGACGTAGTGATTGACGTTGTCGGTGATCAGCTTGTCGCCGGTCCGATAGAGCGACGCTTCGCCGACGCCACCCGATGTCCGCAGCGCGGCAATGATGAGGTCGCGCTCGGCATTGGTGTCTGAATCGGTCGCGTGCGTCATCTGGAAGGTGAGCCGCGTGAGGCCGAATCCGGTGTCCTTGGTGCCCGCCCCCACCCAAAGCACGCGCCCCTCGACCGGCGGCTTGTCGGTGTTGAGCCAGAAGCTCGCCGTGTCGACACTCGTCTCGACGCGCTCGAGGCTCTGCGCCCAGAAGCGCACGTGATGGCGCTTGCGCGGGCTCGCCCCGATCGCCTTCTGAAAGCCGATGTCCTGCCCGCGCCCGAACAGGTAGACGGTGCTGAACGGCGCCGTCGGGTAGGGCGTGTTGCATACGAAGGACTTGGCCATGCGCCAGGCGCTACCAATTCCGAGCCGGTCCGCCTCGACCCAGCCGGAGGCCGCAAAGGCTGTGCGCAGCTGTGCAACGGTGCCGATCAGCGCCAGGTTGACGGGATCGCCCGGCAGTCCGTCGCCGGTGATGGTGAAGCGCGGCACGTGCCGGCGTTGCAGGATTTTCAGCCCCATGCGCACGGCGAACGGAAGAATGACGTAGGCGCCGACGGCGTACGTTGCGCCAAGCGCCAGGACCCATGGCAGCTCCTGTTCCGCGAGGTCGAAGACCACGAACACGATCAGCCAGACGCTCAACGCGCCGAGGGCGAGGATCGCCAAACGCTGCAGCAATCGGATCAGCAGTCTCACGGCCTGTGCGTCCCGGTATCATCCCTGCTCGATAACGCGCACGCGGTCGTTGAAAAAGACTTTCAGCGCCAAGGATTGCTCATGTTAGCTTGGCGCCATGAGGCAGTTGGCAGGCGACGCCGTACCCTGCCTCAAATTCCGATGGCGCCGTAGGCCTCGGCGCATCGCCTGATGGCGATGGCGTAGGCCGCGGTGCGCAGGTCGGGGATCTCCGAGCTGTCGTGCCACATGCTCCTGATGTGCCCGTAGGCGGAGCGCATGATGTCGTCGAGCCCGGAGCGCACGAGGTCGATCTCCCTGGCACCTTCGAGAAAGAAGCTCGCGGTCTCCAGCGGGAAGCTCGCCCCCGTCATGGTCTCCAGCGAGCGCGCCAGAATCTGGTGGCTCGCCTCGTGGTGGCGCCGCTCCATCAGGCCGAAGGGGATGTGGGTGAGGTTCTTGACCCATTCGAAGTAGCTCACCACCACGCCGCCCGCGTTGACGTAGAGGTCGGGCAGGACCGTGACCCCCCGCTCGCGCAGGATGTTGTCGGCCTCGAAGGTCGTCGGGCCATTGGCGGCCTCGACGATCAGCTTGGCGCGAATTTGCGCGGCGTTGCCCTTGTGAATGACGCGCTCCATTGCAGCCGGGATGAGGATGTCGCAGTCGCGCTCGAGCACCGAGGCGCCGTCGGCGACGAACTCCGCCTGCTCAAATCCCTTGACGCTGCCCGTCTTCGTCATGTGCTGCTTGAGGCGCTCGATCGGCAGGCCTTCGCTCGACCACACCGCGCCGTCGCGCTCGATGACGCCGACCACGCTGCAGCCGTCGTCCTCGCTCAGGAACTTGGCCGCGTGATAGCCGACGTTGCCCAGGCCCTGGACGATGATGCGTTTGCCGACCAAGGAGGGCTCGAGCCGCGCCCTCGCCACGTCCGCCTCGTGGCGAAAGAACTCGCGCACCGCAAACTGCACGCCGCGGCCGGTGGCCTCGATGCGCCCTTCGATGCCGCCGACGGCGAGCGGCTTGCCGGTCACGCAAGCGAGCGCGTTGATGTCGTTGGGCGACCAGCGCCGGTACTCGTCGGCCATCCACACCATGATCGTCTCGTTGGTCCCCATGTCGGGGGCGGGAACGTTCTGGCTGGGGCTCAGGAAGTTGTGGCGGGCCAGCTCCTGCGTGAAGCGCCGGGTGATCCGCTCCAGCTCGTGGCGGTCCCAGGCCATGGGATCGATGCGCAGGCCGCCCTTCGAGCCCCCGAAAGGCACGCTCATCAGCGCACACTTGTAGGTCATGAGGGCGGCGAGCGCCTCGACCTCCTCCTGGTCCGACTCGGGCGAGTAGCGGATGCCGCCCTTGGCCGGCGTGAAATGCGAGCTGTGCAGCGCGCGCCAGCCGATGAAGGTTTCCATGCGCCCGCGCAGGCGCACGCCGAAGCGCGTGACGTAGGTCGCGTTGCAGACCTTGATCTTCTCGGCAAGCCCGTCCTGCATCGGCACGAAGCGCGCCGCGGAATCGAACTGGTTGTCGACGTCATCGAGGAATGATTGGCCAGCCATGGTGTCTCCGTGTCTGTCCGCAAGCGTCTTTGTCGGCGTTGGAGCGGCCCGGCGTCACGAGCGCGGTCTTATCGCTCGTACCGGAGCGCGCCGGCGTAGCTCACCGCCCAGGCCTCGCCCTTGCCCTTGGCGTCGCTCTTGTTCCCGCCCGGGCCTGTGATCTCGCCGATCAACGTCGGTGTCTCGCCCGCCTCGCGCAGCGCGGCAAGCACGGTGCCCGCCTCGTCCTTCGCCGCCACCACCACCATGCCGATGCCGCAGTTGAACGTCTTGAGCATCTCCGCGTCGTCGAGATTGCCGGCCTTGGCGATCCATTCGAACACCTGCGGCACGACAATGGCATTGAGGTCGATGTGCGCGGCAACGGTGTCGGGCAGCACGCGCGGCACGTTCTCGGTAAGGCCGCCGCCGGTTATGTGCGCCAATGCCTTGATGGCGCCCTCGGGGCCGCCCGTTGCCTCGATCGCTGCAAGCAGCGGCTTGGCGTAGATGCGCGTGGGAACGAGCAGCGCCTCGGCGAGCGACACGTCCGGCGCGAACGGCGCCGGACCATCCCATGCCAGCCCCGCCTGCGCGACGAGCTTGCGCACCAGCGAGTAGCCGTTGGAGTGCACGCCCGATGAGGCGAGCCCGATCAGCACGTCGCCGGCCTCGACGTCGTTGCGCGGCAGGATGAGCCCGCGCTCCACCGCGCCGACGGCAAAGCCGGCAAGGTCGTAGTCGCTGGCCTGGTACATGCCCGGCATCTCGGCGGTCTCGCCGCCGATCAGTGCGCAGCCGGCCTGGGCGCACCCTTGCGCGATGCCGGCGACGACGTCGCGCGCCCTCTCCACGTCGAGCTTGCCGCAGGCGAAGTAGTCGAGAAAGAACAGGGGCTCGGCACCCTGCACCACCAGATCGTTCACGCACATGGCGACGAGGTCGATGCCGATGGTGGCGTGGCGTCCGCAGTCGATGGCGATCTTGAGCTTGGTGCCGACCCCGTCGGTCGCCGACACCAGTATGGGGTCGTGATAGCCGGCGGCCTTGAGGTCGAACAACGCGCCGAAGCCGCCCAGATCCGCATCCGCCCCCGGCCGCAGCGTCGCCTTGGCGAGCGGCTTGATCGCCGCGACCAAGCGGTTGCCGGCCTCGATGTCCACGCCGGCGTCGCGGTAGGAGGCGGGCGGGTTGCCTTCCCGATCAGGCTCTGTCATGTCACCTTGAGAACCCTACTTTTGCCCCAATGCCTGCCGGAGATGAGGCGTCCTAGCAGCTTCGGCGGGCGATGGGCAAATCGGGCTGATTCTGGGGCGTAGGCAAGCCCGGAGCGGGATAGGAATAGGCGCGTGCAGGCCCACTTTGCTAAAAGTCTCGTCGCCGCGCTGGCCGCGGCCGCGCTGCTCGCGGCGCCGGCCGGCGCTGCCCCCAACGACGCCGTCTACACCATCGGCAACTACCCGGTCGACGCCCAGGCCAAGAACGCCGTCGCCGCCAAGGACAAGGCTTTGGCCGACGGCCAGGAGGCGGCCTTCCACTCGCTCCTGAAGCGCATCGTGCCGGTCACCGCGTACGACCGCTTGAAGCGGCTCGCCTCCTTGAAGTCCTCCGACTTCTTCGAGGGCGTCTCCGTACGCTCGGAGAGCAACTCCAGGACGCGCTACATCGCCAGCCTCGACTTCTCCTTCCGCGCCGATGCCGTGCGCGCGGTGCTGAGTCAAGAGGGCATCCCCTTTGTCGAGGAGCAGGCGGGCGCGGTGATCGTCGTGCCCGTGGTGCGCAACGCGCAAGGCGAGGTGGACAAGGGCAACGCGGCGCGCGCCTGGAGCGGCATCTGGAAGACCCTCGATCTCGAGCACACGCTGACGCCCATCGATCTGCAGGGCCTAAAGCCGGAAATCCATGCCGATACCATCAAGATGCTGCTCGAAGGCAGCGGCGGCGGCGAGCGCATCCTCGCCAGCGAGTATGGCCGCCCCCACGTGGTCTTGGCGATCGCCGAGCCCGATGCCGCCGCCAATCGCCTGCACGTGTCGCTGGTGGGCGTCGATGCCGTCGGCCCCGTCTATCTGAAGCGCAGCTATCGCGTCTATGACAACGACACCGGCTACGCCATGGAGCTTGCCGCCGTCGTCGGCCAGGGCGTTCTCGAAGGCCGCTGGAAGGCGCGCAAGACCGGGGCGGATCGGGCCGCTCAGGGAGCGCCGGTGATGCTTCAGGCGCAATATGGAAGCCTCGCCGAATGGCGCTTGATGCGCGAGAAGCTGCTTGGCATGACCGGCGTGCAGGATCTGCGCATCGAGGCCGAATCGGCCCGCAGCGCCAGCCTGACGCTGCGCTTTCCCGGCGGGGCGCAGCAGCTCGCAGCGGCCCTCGGCAGGCAGGGCCTCTCCCTCTTCAGGGGCGCGGACGGCTTTGTCCTGCGTGCCGGCAACTGATCCCTCGATTGCGGCGTGGCGCTAACCCTGGGAGGCAGAACGTCACTGCCTTGCAGCACGGTCGCGAGTAACATGCCCGGCAAACGGGTGCGTATAGGTGGTGCGCCACCAGCCCAGAGCACGGATCGGAACCCCTGGAACGAGCCTTGAACCTGCCGAATATCATTACGCTGGGCCGGGTGATCCTCGTGCCCCTGGTGTTCTGGCTGCTCGTCACCGGCCAGACCCAGGCGGCATTCTTCGCCTTCATCGTCGCGGGCATCTCCGACGGCGTCGACGGCTACCTCGCCAAGTCGTTCGGATGGAAGACGGAGCTTGGCGCCTATCTCGACCCGCTGGCCGACAAGCTGTTGATCGTCAGCATTTTTCTGGCGCTGGGGGTCGGCGGCGAGCTGCCCCTTTGGCTGGTCATTGCCGTCGTCTCGCGCGACATCCTCATCGTCATCGCCATCATCCTTTCGTGGCTGCTCGGCAATCCCGTGCGCATCCAGCCGCTGGCCGTCAGCAAGGCCAATACCCTGGCGCAGATCGTGCTGGCGGGCACCGTGCTCGCCGACGAGGGCTTCGGGCTGGGGCTGGAGGATGTGCGATTCTTGCTGATTTGGCTTACCGGCGCGCTGACGATCGCCTCGCTCGCTGCCTATTTGCGCGGTTGGCTGCTACATATGTCGGGCTACGAGTCGACGGGGGAGCAGGACTGAGCGCTCCTCCGCCAGTTGTGCCGGGGAGGGCTCACGCGATACGCATCGAGCGACAGGTTCTGTTCTGGCTCTCCGCCGCGGTGCTCCTGGTGCTGGTGATCGGCCTCCTGCGGCCCGTTCTCCTGCCCTTCGTCGCCGGCATCGTGATTGCCTATTTTCTCAATCCGGCCGCCGATCGGCTGACCAGATGGGGGTTTCCGCGCTGGTTGGCCGCCGTGCTCATCGTGGCGGTCTTCGTGTGCGTGATTGCGGCCGCGCTGATCTTCCTCGTGCCGCTGCTGCTGACCCAGGCCCAGGAGTTTGCCGTCACGCTGCCCGAGGAGCTGTCCCGCCTCAGGGGAATACTCGAGACCTGGGCACGCGAGCGGCTGGGCAGCCACTACGTGGATTTCCGGGCCGGTCTCGACCGCGCCTCCGAGGCGCTCGCCGACAACTGGGCGAGCCTTGCCGGCGCGCTCGCCGGCTCCCTGTGGAGCCAGGGGCTCGCGCTCTTCAATTTCCTCTCCTTGCTCCTGGTGACGCCGCTCGTCGTGTTCTACGTGCTGATCGACTGGTACCCCATGCTGAGCAAGATCGATTCCTGGCTGCCGCGCGACCATGCCCCGACGCTGCGCCGCCTTGCCGGCGACATCAACGCGGCCGTCTCCGCTTTCATCCGCGGCCAGGGCACCGTGTGCTTCGTGCTCGCACTCTATTACTCCCTCACCTTGAGCGCGGCCGGGCTGCGCTACGGCCTCCTGGTCGGACTCGGCACCGGGCTCATGAGCTTCGTTCCCTTCGTCGGCTGGGCGCTGGGCCTGATCACGGCCACCACCATCGCCGTCGTGCAGTTCTGGCCCGACTACCTGCCGATTCTGATCGTCATCGGCGTGTTCGCCGGCGCCCAGGTGCTCGACGCCGGCTTCCTCAGCCCCAACATCGTCGGCTCCAAGATCGGCCTGCACCCGGTCTGGCTCATTTTCTCGCTGTTCGTGTTCAGCTATCTGTTCGGGATCGTCGGCGTGCTGGTGGCCGTGCCGATCGCGGCCGCGGTCGGGGTGCTCGTGCGCTTCGCGCTCAAGGTCTATCTTTCGAGCGACGTCTACCAGGGCGAGGGGGCCGATGCGCCAAAGCCGCCGCTGCTGGACAAGCCGCCGTCGCCATGATCGTTGCCTGACCGTAACCGCGCCATGACCGCACCATGACCGCCGGGCCCCGCCAGCTCGTCCTCGATCTCGCCCACCGCCAGGCGCTGGGCGAGGAGGACTTTCTCGTCAGCAGCTCCAACAGGGCCGCGATCGAGATGATCGACCGCTGGCCCGACTGGCCGCACCCCGCCGGTGTCGTCGTCGGCCCGCAAGGCTCGGGCAAGAGCCATCTCGCCAACGTGTGGCGGCTGCGGTCCTCAGCCGGCCTCGTCACCGCAAGCGCCTTGTCCGACGCCGCCGTCGCCGCCGTTCCCGACAAGAGCGCTCTGGTCGTTGAGGATCTCGACCGCGGCATCGGCGAGGAACGAGCGCTCTTTCATCTGTTGAACCGGGCGCGCGAGAGCACGCTGTCGGTGCTCATGACCTCTCGCAGCGCACCCGGCGACCTCGCCCTGCGCATCCCCGATCTGCGCTCGCGCCTCAGGGCGCTGCCCGTCGTCGAGCTGCAGCCTCCCGACGAGGCCCTGCTCAAGGCGGTGCTGGTCAAGCTGTTCTGCGATCGCCAGCTCAACGTGGAGCCGGCGGTGATCGGCTACCTGAGCGTGCGCATGGAGCGGTCAATGGAGGCGGCCAGCCGCGTCGTCGCCGCCGTGGACCGGCTGGCGCTCGCCACCCGCCGCAAGGCGACCCGGCAACTGGCGGCGGAGGCCCTGGCTTCCTTGGGCGAATCTCAGGAGTGACGAAAACCTAAGGACCGCAGCGTATGTCATGAAGCTGTCGCACTCTGACCTCTGATAGCGCATGGCGGGGTGAAGGAGCATTAAGATGGCAAGCGCGAGAAACAGGCCGCGGGACAAGACGGTGCCGGCGGAGCAGCCGCGCGCCCAGCCCCCCGAGGGCCCGGATCGGTTCTACAACCGCGAGCTTTCCTGGCTGCAGTTCAACCGCCGGGTCCTGGAGGAGGCCTACAACGAGAACCACCCGCTGTTGGAGCGGCTGCGCTTTCTGTCGATCTCGGCCTCCAACCTCGACGAGTTCTACATGGTGCGCGTGGCCGGCGTGTACGGTCAGGTGCAGGCCGGCGTGCAGACGCTGTCGCAGGACGGCCTGACGCCGGCCCAGCAGCTCAGGACGATCAACCGCTTCGCGGCGAGCCTCGTCGCCGACAAGCAGGCGTGCTGGCGCGAGCTGAGAGCCAAGCTGGCGGCGGCCGGGCTCCACATCCTCGAGCCCAAGGATCTGCGGGCGGCGGAGCGCAGCTGGCTGCAACGCCTGTTCATGACGCACATGTTCCCCATTCTGACGCCGATTGCCGTCGATCCGGCGCACCCCTTCCCCTTCATCCTCAACCGGGGCCTCGTCATCGTGGTCGAGATGCAGCGCGACAGCGACGGCAAGGCCATGAACGGGTTGATCCCGATAACGGCGCAGCTCGAGCGCTTCATCCGTCTGGGCGGACCGGATTCGGAGGATCCAGCCGAGCTGCGCTTCATCCGTCTGGAGACGATGATCGGCCTGTTCATCGGCGAGCTGTTCCCCGGCTTCCAGATCAAGAGCCAGGGTGCGTTCCGGGTGTTGCGCGACAGCGACATCGAGGTGCAGGAGGAGGCCGAGGACTTGGTGCGCTCGTTCGAGAGCGCGTTGAAGCGCCGGCGCCGCGGCCACGTGATCCGCCTCGAGCTCGACGCGGCGATGCCCAACCGGCTGAAAAGGTTCGTGGTGGAGGAGCTTGAGGTCGGCGAGGACGCCGTGTTCGTCAAGGACGGCCTGTTGGCGCTCGCCGACACCTCGCAGCTGATCGTCTCCGACCGCCCAGATCTTTTGTTCAAGCCCTTCAACGGCCGCTTCCCCGAGCGCATCCGCGAGTTCAACAGCGACTGCTTCGCCGCCGTGCGCAAGAAGGACATCATCGTCCACCACCCCTACGAATCCTTCGACGTGGTGGTGCAGTACTTGCGCCAGGCCGTGGCCGATCCCAACGTCATGGCGATCAAGTGGACGCTCTATCGGACCTCGCACGACAGCCCCATCGCCCAGGCGCTGAAGGAGGCGGTGGAGGCGGGCAAGTCGGTCACCGCCGTGGTCGAGCTCAAGGCCCGCTTCGACGAGGCCGCCAACATCCGCTGGGCGCGCGATCTGGAAAGTGCCGGCGTGCACGTCGTCTACGGCTTCATCGAGCTCAAGACCCACGCCAAGCTCGGCATCATCGTGCGGCGCGAGGGCTCGGACCTCACGAGCTACTGCCACATCGGCACCGGCAACTACCACCCGCAGACGGCGCGCGTTTACACCGACCTGTCGCTCTTTACGACGGACCCCGTCATCGCCCGCGACGTCACCCGCATATTGAATTTCGTCACCGGCTATGGAGAGCCCGGCGAGCTGGAGGTGATGGCCGCCAGCCCCAATGGCATCCGCGAGCGAATCGTCGCACATATCCGCGAGGAGATTGAGCACGCAAAGGCCGGCCGCCCCGCCGCCATTTGGATGAAGATGAACGCGCTCGTCGACAGCCACATCATCACGACGCTTTACGAGGCGAGTCAGGCCGGCGTGGAGATCGATCTGGTGGTGCGTGGCGTGTGCTGCCTCAGGCCGGAGGTTCCCGGCCTTTCCGACAACATCCGCGTGAAGAGCATCGTCGGGCGCTTTCTGGAGCATGCCCGCATTTACTGCTTCGGGCGCGGCCAGGGGTTGCCATCCCCGAAGGCCGCCGTCTACATCAGCTCCGCGGACATGATGCCGCGCAACCTCGATCGGCGCGTCGAAGCGATGGTGCCGATCCTGAACGCAACCGTGCACGAGCAGGTGCTCGACCAGATCATGGTCGCGAACCTGAAAGACAACCAGCAGAGCTGGCGCATAATGCCTGACGGCTCCTCGGAGCGGATCAGGCCGCAAAAGGGGGAGGAAGCCTTCAACGCCCATCAGTATTTCCTCACTAACCCGAGCCTTTCGGGTCGAGGGCAGGCGCTGAAGGAGAACTTCCCACCCCGCTTCAGCTTGGCAAACAAAGATTGAGCAGGGTCAGCACTTGACGAGCTTCGAGCGGTTGTTCGGCGAGCGACGCCGTTTCGTGGAGCTTGAGCCCCTCGGCGTCATCGATATCGGCTCCAACTCGGTTCGCCTGGTCGTCTACGAGGGCGCGGTCAGGGCGCCGACACCGCTGTTCAACGAGAAAGTCCTGTGCGGTCTCGGGCGCGCCATCGCCACCACGGGGCACCTGGGCGAGGAAAGCGTCGGCCGTGCCCTTGGCGCGCTCGCGCGCTTTCGATCGATCAACCGCATCCTCGGCGTCAAGAACGTGCGCGCCATCGCCACGGCTGCCGTACGCGATGCCGCCGACGGCGCCGACTTCATCGCGCGCGCGGAGAAGGCGTGCGGCACCAAGATCGAGGTGCTCTCCGGCGAGAAGGAAGCGCGGCTCGTCGCCCAGGGCATCATGATGGGCTTCATCGATGCCGATGGCATTGCCGGGGACCTCGGCGGCGGCAGCCTGGAGCTCGTCGAGCTTGCCAAGGACAAGTTGCAGGAGGCGGTTACGCTCCCGCTCGGCGGGCTGCGCCTCATCGATGCCAGCGGCGGCAAGATCGAAAAGGTGCAAGCCCTGGTCGACGAGGCGGTGGCCGGCGTTCCCTGGCTCGCCGACGGCACCAGGCGCCCCTTCTACGCGGTGGGAGGCAGCTGGCGGGCGCTGGCGCACCTGCACATGGAGCAGACCGGCTATCCCCTGCGGGTGACGCACGGGTATGACATTCCCACGGCCGACGCGATCGCCTTCTGCGAGTTCGTGCGCAAGGCCAAGAAGCTGTCGGGCCTGTCGGGCATCGAGGAGCTGGCGCGGGCCCGCCGCGAGGTGCTCCCTTACGGCGCGCTGGTGCTGGAGCGCCTGCTCAAGGCTGTGGCGCCGAGCAAGGTCGTCTTCTCCATTTTCGGCATTCGCGAAGGGCTGCTCTTTTCTCTCCTGCCCGCACACGAGCGCCGCAAGGATCCGCTGCTGAGCTTTTGCGCCGAGTACGCCGGCCTGCGCTCGCGCTCGGTGGAGCACTCCTGGGAGCTGTGCACGTGGACGGACGCGCTCTTCGCGCCGCCCGGTCCCAAGGAGACGGACGAGGAGCGCCGTCTACGCCACGCCGCCTGCCTCATCTCCGACATCGGCTGGCGCTCGCATCCCGACTACCGCGGCGAGCAGAGCCTCAACCTCCTGGCGCACGCCGCCCTCGCCGGCATCGATCACCCGGGCCGGGTGTTTCTGGCGCTGTCGATCTACTACCGCCATGCGGGCGCCGGCCAGAGTCGCGGCGAGGCGCTGTCGGAGCGCCTGAAGGCCATCGTCTTCAAGAAGGTGCAAAAGCGCGCCCGCATCGTCGGCGCCGCGGTCCGCACCGCCCACATGCTGTCCATCGGCACGGCGGGCGTCATCGACGAGACCCCCCTGAGCTACGATGGAAACAAGCTCGTCCTCACGATTCCAAGGGCCTACGCCAGCATGGACGGGGAGCGCCTGCGCCGGCGCTTCGGCGTTCTGGCCGAGCTTCTCGAGCGCGAGCCCGAGGTGCGCATCAGCCGCTGAGGAGGGGGCCTCTTGTTCGGCCCCAGTCCGCCACAATTTTTGCTAAATTAGCTCCTTCGTCCGCAACCAGCAGGACCCACCCGCCATGGCCGATGACCCCTACGCTATCCTGGGCGTGCCCAAGAGCGCCTCGGACGAGGACATCCGCCGGGCCTTCCGCCGGCTCGCAAAGGAGCTGCACCCCGACTTGAACCGCTCATCGGGCACCGACGAGCGCTTCAAGAAAGTGTCGCAGGCCTACGAGATCCTCGGCGATCCGCAAAAGCGCCGGGCCTTCGACCGCGGCGAGATCGACGGGCGCGGCGAGCCCCGCCGCGATGCCTTCCGCCACTACGCGCGCGGCGGCGCCACGGCCGGTGCCGGCGTCGACGAGTTCGGTTTCAGCGACTTCTTCTCCGAGGCGTTCGGCGGCGCCCGCGGGCGCGCCCGCGCCGGCTTCTCCGTCAAGGGCCACGATGTCCGCTATACGCTCGACGTCGACTTTCTCGAGGCCGCACACGGCACCACCAAGCGCGTGACGCTGCCCGGCGGCGGCACGCTCGACCTCAACGTGCCGCCCGGCGTCGCCGACGGCCAGGTCCTGCGCCTCAAGGGCAAGGGGTCGCGCGGCATGGGCGGCGGTGAATCGGGCGACGCGCTGGTCGAGATCCGCGTGCGCTCCCATGCGCAGTTCAAGCGCGTCGGCGACGACATCATGGTCGAGGTCCCCATCACCATCGACGAGGCGGTGCTGGGCGCCAAGGTCGAGGTGCCGACCGTCAGCGGCCGCGTGCAGCTGACCATCCCCAAGGGCACCAGCTCCGGCCGCGTCTTCCGCCTCAAAGGCAAGGGCATCAAGTCGGCGGGCACGCCCGAGGCCGGCGACCAGCTCGTCAGCGTGCGCGTGGTGCTGCCCGACACCATCGATGACAGCCTCGCCTACTTCTTCTCCGAGTGGCGGCAGAAGAACCGCTACGATCCGGGAAGGAAGTGAGGCAGTCGGCAGTAGCCGATCGTTCCGACTGCCGACTGCCTACTGCCGACTGCCTACTGCCCCTTCGGCGCAGGAATGGCCACGACCTCGCCGCCGTCGAGCGTCAGCGCGATCTCGCCCCGCTTCAGGCGCAGCGCATCCTCGCCGAACAGACGCCGGCGCCAGCCCTTGAGCGCGGCGATGTCGGGCTCCTCCTCCAGCGCGATGCGCTCCAGGTCGTCGGAGCCGGCGATCAGGCGGGGCGCGACCCGGTGGCGCGCGGCCGACGCCTTCAAGAGCACGCGCAAAAGGTCGATCAGCGCCGTCGCCTCCGCCGACAGCTGCTGCCCGCGGGCGATGGGCGGCAGCGTCTTCATGTCGCGCTTGAGCCCGCGCTTGACGGCTTCCACGATCTCGCGGGCGCGCGCCGAGCGCGAGAAGCCCTCGCTCAAGGTTCGCAGCTGTCCCATCTGCTCGGGATCGGTCGGCGCCTGATTGGCGATGTCGTAGAGCGCCTCGTCGCGCAGGATGCGCGCGCGCGGCACGTCCTGGCCCTGCGCCAGGCGCTCGCGCCACGCCGCGAGCTCCATCAGCACGGCGAGCGACTTGCGGCTCTTCACGCGCAGCTTCAGGCGCTGCCAGGAGTCGTCTGGGTGCTGCGCGTACGTCTTGGGGTCGGTCAGCACCCCCATCTCCTCGTTGAGCCAGTCGGCCCGGCTCGAGGCCTCGATCTCCGCCTTCAAATGCCGGTAGACGTCGCGCAGGTGCGTCACGTCGGCGAGCGCGTAGCTCAGCTGCTTTTCCGAAAGCGGCCGCCGGCTCCAGTCGGTGAAGCGCGACGACTTGTCGAGATCGGCGCCGGAGACCTTCTTGACCAGGTTGACGTAGGAGATCGATTCACCGAACCCGCACACCATGGCGGCGATCTGCGTGTCGAACACGGGGCGCGGCACCAGCTTCGTCTTGGCGTAGACGATCTCGATGTCCTGGCGCGCGGCGTGGAACACCTTGACGACGCTCTCGTTCGCCATCAGCGCCCAGAAGGGCGCAAGGTCGAGCCCCGGCGCCATGGGGTCGACGATGAGCTCATCGCCGGGCACCGCCAGCTGGATCAGGCACAGCTGCGGCCAGAAGGTCTGCTCGCGCATGAACTCGGTATCGACGGCGACATAGTCGCTCGCAGAGAGGGTCTGGCAGGCTTTGGCGAGGTCTTCGGAGGAAGTGACGATGCGCATGTGCGCCTGGGGTATAGCGCATGCATTTCGGTTTGTCGCGGGGCCTGCGGCAACGCCGCCCCTGGTCGCGTGGGGACGTTTTTCGCTCATGGGAGGCGCATCGCTTCCTGGCCGCTGACGCCGTCTTGGCCGTGCATCTTTTTGCAGGCCGCCACGACACCTGAACCGGCGCTCGAGTGCGCCATCGCGGCACAGGTCACGCAAGCTCCGGCGACGATGGCGCCCGATGGTCTGAAAATAAAGTTTTCTGTCATCCCGATTTGCCTCACCCCTTTTTGGAGTTTTAGGCAAAAGCGCACTGAATTTTAAGCAAAATCGCCTCAAATGCGGGTGTTATCTCAGCGCCGGATCGGCGCCCCGTTCAAATAGCCGAGGACACCCGTCATGTTGCGTACCTGTATCGTCATTCCCCTCTTCTTATCCACCCTGACGCTCCCTGCCAGCGGGGAGGTCCCCACCAGCTACTGCTCGACCTCCCCCTGGACGATGTCACGCTGCGAGGCCGAGCGCGCGCGTCTTGCCTTGAGCACCACCCACTGCAAGACGGCCGGTTCGACCGCGCCGCGTTGTCTCGCCGAGCGCGCACGCTCGTTCGCGCAGGCGCGCAATGCGGAGATCAACGCCTCGCTTGCCCGTGTCGCCCAGATCCGCGCCTTCGAGAGAGTACGCAACGCCGAGATCGATGCCTCCATGGCCGCGGTCAAGACCGAGCGTGCGCGCACGTTCGCGCAGGCGCGCAACGCGGAGATCAATGCCTCGCTTGCCCGTGTCGCCCACATCCGCACCTTCGAGAGGGCACGCAACGCCGAGATCGACGCCTCCATGGCCGCGGTTGCAGCCGAGCGTGCGCGCACGTTCGCGCAGGCGCGCAATGCGGAGATCAATGCATCGATGGCCAGGGTCAGGGCCGGGCGCGAGCGGGTCTTCGCCGCTGCGCGCAACGCCGAGATCCGTGCCTCGATGGCTCGCGTCCAGGCTGTGCGGGCGTTCGAGTTGGCCCGCAATGCCGAGATCGACGCCTCCATCGCCGCGGTTGCAGCCGAGCGCACCCGTCAGTTTGCGGCTGCGCGCAACGCTGAGATCCGTGCCTCGATGGCCGCCTACGAGGCTCAGCGCGTCCTGCGGGCCGCGCGCGCGCGCATGGCGATGTTCGACAGGCCGCTCGGCATGGGCCGCCAGTCGGCGTCCCCCATGGAGACGGGTGCGATCGGCAACGTCGTCACGCCGACGCTGCCCACCCGTGGCCAGACCTCGTCGCAGACGCTCTACGCCGAGCCTTGCAGCCAGGCAAACCAGCCCATCGAGCCGTTGCACTTCACCGCCTCGAGCACGCAAATCGGCGACGACATGAAGCCGGCCCTTGATCGTCTTGCCCTGATCGCCAACGAGTGCCCGGGCGTGCGCATCAAGATCCACGGGTATTCGGACGCCTCGGGTCCGGCGCACGTGAACAGGCGTATGGCCGTGCGCCGCGCCCAGGCCGCCCGCAGCTACCTGATCGCGGCCGGCATCGCGTCCAACCGCATCGCCGCGATCGGCCACGGCATTCCCGGTGCCATGGCGAGCGAGGCGGGCGACGGCAATCTGGCCGAGACCGGCCACATCGAGATCTCCGTCACCGACCTCACCATCGATGCGTCGGCTGCGCGCATCATGTGGGAGCTGGCGGAAGCGCTCGATCCTTCCTACGTTCCGCCGCTGGCCCGGCTCAGCCCATAGCCGTCGCTCGCGCCCTCGCGGCCTAGCGCAGATCGGCGCGTCCAGCGCCAAGGATCGCCCCGGGTTTCCGGGGCGATCCCGTTTGCAGCAGGACGACGACGCCGTCGTAGTCCTTGTACCGCTGCGCCGGGATCGTGTGCTCGAGCGCTGCGCCGTTCCAGCTGGCAATGGGAACGATATCGCGCACGATGTTGGTGTAGGTCACGGTCCGGTGCGCGTTCTCCCCGCGTCCGATGGCGACCGGTCGCGAGGCGAGCAGCGGCAGCAGCACCACCGTGCCCCGTGCCCCTGGCTTGGTGGCGCCCACCGAGATGACGATATCCTCGCCCGAGCGCGTGACGCTCAAGGGCACGCGCAGGCTCGATTTGGTGCGGGCGATCGCTGCATTGATGTCCGAGCGGCTCGAGCCGAGCGCGTTCCTCCTGCCGTTGACCACCGCTTGCGGCGTGTAGACGCTGCCGTCTCCGCGCTCGTTCGAATAGGCGACCTGCCGCTCGGTGAAGGCGTGCTTGCTGAACGTGTCCTTCCAGCCGATCCGGTCCCAGTAGTCGACCGGCAGCGACAGCGTGATGAGATCGGGATCGCGCGCCAGCTTGGCGAGCAGGGCATCCGCGGGCGGGCACGACGAGCAGCCCTGGCTGGTGAACAGCTCGATGACCGCGCGCGGATTGGCTTGAGCGCCGCCGCCGCACAGCGCCGCTGCGAGCAGCGCTGCGATCAATCGAACGGGGCCGTTCGCGCGTGCCGGTGCCATCGCCGCCTCCTAGGGTCTTATGCCGCTCAAGGTGCATTCGCCGCGCGCGCGGCCTTCGTTACGCCCCGCACCCCGCGCTCCCGGCTCTGAGCCGCCTCGTAAGCTCGGTGGCCCCTGCCGGCCTCCATCAGCCGGATGCGCCAGCGCAGACCGCCGCACCGGTGTCCGCATGCGTGCGGTTTTGTCGGCGCCGGCGATACTTAACGATACAAATCGGGGACCGCGGGCCACGCCGCCGCCACAAAGCGGTCAAGCTCTTGCGGCCTCTGTTTGCCAAGAGGGCACTGCGAATTCGCGGGCTTCACCATCCCTTGGGGGCTAGATGGGCGTCTCACTTTCTTGTGCTCGAGCCTTTGGCCTGGCCATCCTCACCATGCTCTTGAGCAGTGCGGCCTATGCCGCAGAGCGGCTGCACATGCCGTTCGACTGCCGCTTCGATGGCGGGCGCGTGCACTTGCGTCCCTCCGACGACCGCGCCTACGCGGTCATCGGCCGGCGCGAGCGCGAGATCTATACCGCCTGCTCCCCGTCGGACCCCGGCCGCTGCCGCAGCTGGTTCGTGCACCGCTTCGATCTCGACTGCGGGGGCGCGCGCGTCGCCTGGCTCGATGTGGCCGGGGGCGCCGCGCGCCAAGGCGCCCGAGCGGCCTGGGTCGAGGACGGCCAATTCTCCATACGCATGGGTCCGTTGTGGTCGGTCGCCCGTGACCGGCGCATGCTCGCGCATCGGCGCTGGCAGCGCGAGGTGCCGCCGCTGGGCGCCGAGCTTGACGAGCTCGAGCCGGGCGATGACGTTGCGCGCCAGCCGCGCCGCATCGTCACCCTGCCGCCTGGTTTCGCCCCGGCGCTCGGCGTTCCCATTGCCTTCAGCGGAAACGGCGAGGTCGTGCGCGAGGCCGGCCCGCAGGAGCCGCAGGAGCCGGCCCGCGACACCGCGGCTGCGCCGGCTGCGCCGCCTGCCCCTGCAGACGCCGCCGCTGCAGCGCCTGCGCCCGTTGCACAACGCGCTGCCGAGCCGGCACCTGAGTCGATACCTGGGCCGATACCAGAGCTTCCCCAGCGGGCACCGCCCAGAGAGGAGATGATGCGCGCAATGGCGCCGGCCGTTGCCGCAGTCGGGCCGTCCTCGGACGCGGCGCCTGCAGCGAAGGCGACGCTAACGCAGGAGGCTTCCCCGCCCGCGCCGAAAGGGGGCAAGGCGGCTCAGCCGGCCGACACCACGCCGGCTGCGAGCGCGCCAGCCCTGCCCGGCAGCATTGCCCCCACCATCATCAACGCGACGCAGACCGCTGCACCACCGGCGACCGCGCCGCCAGCGCCTGTTGCACCAACCGGCGCAGGCGTCGTCGATGCGCAGGCCGAAGCCCGCCCTGCGCCGGAGTCCGCCCCCGCCGCGGCCACCTCATCCCCCTCGCCCCCCCCGGGCGCGGGCAGCATGGACACAGCGGCAACCGCGTTTGCGCCTGCCGATCCGCCGGCCGCATCCCCGCCCGCGGACGCGATGGCGGCCCGCAGAGAGCGCAAGGCGACAGCCTTGGCGGCGTCCTTTGCCATACTGGCGCTCGGCGGTCTGGCGGCCTTCGGCATGTGGCGTTGGCAGCGCCGGCGTCCCGACGATGCCGCTCCGTTGCTGAGCCGCGACTATGCCAGCGTTACCTTCGACGGCGCACACAAGGAGAGCCTGCCCGGGACGGATGGCACGGCGGCCGCCGACGACGGCAGCGCGCCTGCCGCGCCGAAGCTGGAGAACGACAAGCCCACCGACGACCTGCCGGTTCCCAAGACATACCTGCAGGCGCTCGTGACCCTGGGCGCGAGCCCGGACGCCACCGTGGAAGCCATCAAGAAGATCGTCGATGGTCTGCGCCGCAACTGGCATCCCGACCACGCGGCGTCCGAGTCCGACCGTGCCTACCGCGAGCGCCGCCTGCAGCAGATCAACGTCGCCTGGGATCTCGTGACCCAACGGCGCTCGGCTGCCTGAGGGAAACGGCCCCTCAAAGCTCGTCGGGCGAGTCCCTGTCGTCGGGAAAGGGGACCGGGCCCTGTGTCGCATCGACGCTCTCGGTGCGTCCGGAGCGCGTATTGCCCCCGCGGTTTGCACGCGCCGGCCCGTCGCGCGCGATGATCGGCTCCAGGTCCGCAAGGTCGATGAACTGGTCCGCCTGCCGGCGCAACTCGTCGGCGATCATGGGCGGACTGCTTTGCAGGGTGGAGATGACGCTGACGCGTTTGCCCCTGAGCTGCAGATCGGCAACGAGGCTGCGGAAATCTCCATCGCCGGAGAACAGCACGATGTGGTCGAGCGTGGGGGCGAGCTGGATAGCCTGCACCGCCAGCTCGATGTCCATGTTGCCTTTGATCTTGCGCCGCCCCGAGGCGTCGGTGAACTCTTTGGTCGGCTTGGTGACGACGGAAAAGCCGTTGTAGCCGAGCCAGTCGATCAGGGGACGGATAGAGGAGTACTCCTGATCGTCCGCGAGTGCTGTGTAGTAGAGAGCACGCACCAGTTGTGCTCGCTGTCCGAACAGCATGAGCAGCCGCTTGTAGTCGATGTCGAATTCCAGCGCTTTGGCCGTCGAATAGAGATTGACGCCATCAATAAAGAGGGCGATGCGTTCGTCTTGGTAGAAGTGCATATTTCGGCCTTGCTGATCATGCAAACCTGGCTCGACACGCGCGCGCGGTGGCTCTAAATTGATCAGACACCAGACTGTCATGTTTTGCTTTGACTGACGTGGAACGATTTATTGACTGAACAGGCATACGAGCAGCGCGCATGAAGGTCGTATTTTCGACGAACGACGTGCACGCACGGGACCGGTTGGACTATTGGCGCGAGGAGGCCTCAAAGGCGATCGTCGCACACGAGTTCAGCACCGGTTTGGGCCGGTCGTTTCAGGGCGTCATTCAAAGGGGCTTGCTTGGCTCGTGGCCCGTTACCATCCTGGAAGGCAACGAGCACTCGGCGCAGCGGACCCAGCGTTGTCTGGGGCGCGGTTGCGATGACGACGTGCTGTTGTCGGTTCAGCTCAGCGGCTGTCTCACGATGCATCAGGACGGGCGCGACGCCGCACTTAAGAAGGGCGACGTCATCGTGGTCGATCCGCGGCGTCCCTTCTCCGTCGTCGTGCCGTCGTCCGTGCAGTGCTTCCTCGTCAAGGTTCCGCGTTGGGAGATGCAGGCCCGGCTGGGCGACATCCCCCTGCTGACGGGACGGCCAGTCGTGGGCTCCAACGCTATTGGAGCGTTGGCCTCGAGCTTTCTCGTCATGCTCGCTAGCCGCGTCGGCGAGTTGAACAAGGCGATGGGCGACCGGGTCGCTCAACAGGCGCTCGATTTGGTGGCGCTCGCCTTCGAGTCCGAGGTTGTCAACGGAAGGGCCAAGCTCTCGTCCGTGCGCACGACGACGCTGTTGCGCCTCAAGGCGATCATAGAGGCGCGGCTCTATGAGCCGGATCTCAAGCCGGGTCCCGCCGCCGAAGCCGCCGGCATCAGCGTCCGCTATGCCAACGTGCTACTGGCGCAAGAGGACATGTCGCTGGAGCGCTTCATCATGTACCGGCGACTGCGGCATTCCCACCAGGCGTTGACCGACCCGGCGCAGAACATGCGCACGGTGAGCGACATTGCCTACTCGTGCGGTTTTTCCGACGTGTCGCACTTCGCGCGCCGCTTCAAGGCGGAGTTCGGATGCTCGCCCAGCGAATGCCGGCCGCAGACCACGCCGGCGGCGAACAAGTGCGCCATGCCGGCTCTGCTGCGCAAGAACGGGACAGGACCGGCCGGCACCGACGTCTGACGGCGGGGCCCTTGGTGCCCCGCGCGACGATGCCCGCTCTACCCTTGGCCTGTCATGGGTTCAGGCTGACGTTGACCGCGGCCCTGACCACGTCGATGTCGTGGAACTTGATGGAGTCGCCGGCATTGGCGGCGGGAAAGGTCGTCGGGATGAGCTGCGTGGTGCCGACGTCGTAGCGCAGGTACTCGCCGCGCACGGAGACGCCCTGCATGAGGTTCCACTCCAGGCCGCCGCCGTAGACCCCGCCGCTCTCCTGGTACCGCAGCGTGCCCAGGAACGGCGACGCCGGCGCGTTCTCGTTGAACTTGAACTGGGCAAAGCCGATGCCGCCCGTGGCAAAGATCATCACGTCCTGGACGACGAAGCCGAGCCGTCCCCTGATGCTGGCAAGATAGCTGGTCTCGCCGCTGAGCTGCTCATAGGTGGTCAAGCTCGAATTGTTGATCACCGAGTCCGACGACGACACGACCGCCGACGCATCGCCTTCGATGCCGACCACGAACGAGTTGACGAGGTAGTTGTAGCCGAGCTGGCCGCCGACGATCGGCCCGTCGACATTGATGCCTGCAAGGTTCGTCGCGCCGCCCTGGTTGTTGAACACACCGGACGTGTCCTGCCAGGCGTAGCCCCCGTGAAGGCCGACGTACAAACCGTCGAATGGGCTGTAATCGCCGGCGTGGGCTGGTGCGAGCGTGAAAGCGGAAGCAACCAGAAGCGACAAGACAAGACTTGACTGTTTCAAGACACGTACCCCCTACTTATAATTAATCCGCCCCTCTACGTGGGCTACGCCACTGCCGCACCGCTAACATGGCGGCTGCACCGGCAACAATCGTGGCGGCCGGGGTTGTGCACACGAGCCTTGTGCTTGTCCACATGTGCCTAGTTTGTGCTGCAGTGGAGAGGTTTTCGGCTCTCTCGGGGTGTATTGATGAAGCGATCCCATGACGTGTGCGGCATTGCGGCCGTCAGGGCACGCAAGCGATATGAGCGCTGACAGAGACGAGCTGACGCTGGATGATGCTCCTGCCCTCGCCGAGCAGTTGGCGGCCGGGCGCGGCGAGCTTCAGCCGGACTTCATGATCGCACTGGCGTGCGCGGCGCTGGTGCATGCTGCGCTCATTGCCGGCGTCGGGCGCTCGCCGCTGCCGCGCCACCTGGGCGCGGCCGACGGCAGCACGCGCACGATCAACGTGGAGCTCGTCGACGAGGCCGATCTGCGCGAGAGAGCGTCGGGCTCCAATGCGGCGGAGCCGGCCGCGGCGGAGCCTGCCGCAGCGGGCGCGCCGGCGGCAAAGCCCGCCGTCGCCAAGCCGCAGCCCGCGCCCGCGGTCGAGCCAGAGGCTGCCGATGCCTTGCGCCCCGCAGAGACCGCGCCCGCTCAGAAATGGGCCGCCGTGCCCGCGCCCAGCACCGACAGTCCGCAGCGCACCTCGCCGCCGGACGATGTGCCCAAGGAGGGCAAGAAAAAGCCCGAGGCCAAGGACAAGCTCGTTCCGCCGCCGCGGCTCGACCTGACGGTGCCGCTGGGCTTGACGCTGCGCGAGGCTGCGAACGTGGGCTCCTCGTCGGCGACGCGTCCCCCCGGCATCACGCGCTCGGGCGAGAACGATAGGTTCGGGCGCAGCGTCATCGGCGCCTTGAGGAAGACGATGCCGGAGTCGCCCGGCCCCAAGGGCCGGGTCACGGTGCGGATCTTTCTCAACGAGAAGGGAAACGTCTCCAAGGTGCAGCTCCTGCAGAGCGGCGGCAACAGCGAGCTCGATCAAAACGTGGTGTTCTCCGTCTACCAGGCGAGCTTCCCGTTCCCGCCCAAGGGCGCAACCCTGGCCGACCGCACGTTCCGCGTGACCTACGTCTACAGGTGACGCCCGCGCCCAATTGCTCCTCGAAAAGCGAGAGGCCAGGCGAGCGCCGCCTAGCCTCCCAAATCTCGGGAATGATCGCCGCGCCGTTAAGCAGCCTTGGCGTAGTAGCCCTTGAGCTGGTTCATCACTGCCTGCTTGTCGAACTCCGCACCCATGGCGAGCATGGCGTCGGCGAAACGGCTGACGATCTCGGAGATCTGCTCCGGCGACAGCTGGTTGAGGATGCCGATGCGCACCTGCACCGGCTCCGACAGCGTCGGCCAGATGCCGAAGCCCTTGGCGCGGCAGCCGGCGACGAGGTCCTTCTCCTTGCCCTTGAGCGCGCCCGGCAGGTTGAGGACGATGAGGCTCGTCATGTTTGACGTCACGTCGCAGCCCATGGCTTCGACAGCCTGACGCAGCGCCTTCTCGTGATAGGCGTAGTCGGAGGCTTTGCGGCGGCGGCCATAGCTCAGGATGATGCGCAGCGCCTCGTGGAAGGCGGCGACCGCGTAGCACGAATGCGTCTGGTGGTAGACGGCGTTGGGCACGTCCTTGCCGTCGACGATGCCCCAGTGGCGCGCATCGAGGATCGGGTGGTGCACGTAGGTGCGGCAGCCCCGCTTCTTCACCATCTCGATGGCCTTGTCGGTGAAGGAGACGGGCGCGTAGGTGAGCGGCAGCGACAGCACGCCCTTCTGCGGGCACGAGGCCCAGGCCACGACGCCCGGGTAGTCGTCGATGTTGAAATCGGCGACGCCCAAGCTCGACACGGCATCGACGATGCCCATGACGCCGTGCTTCACGCAGGCGTCGGAAAAGCCCTTCAGGTCGTTGATACGGCCCGAGCCCGTCTCCCAGTGCGCCATGAAGGCCCACATCGGCTTCTTGTCGGCCAACGCCTTGTCGACCGTCTCGCCCGTCACCGACTGGCCGTGCGGCGTCTCGACGATGGTCACGCTCGCCGGCTTCGGGTTGAGCGAGTCGGCGGCGAGCTCTTCCGCCGTCGATGCCTTCATGCGGATCGTCAGCGAGTCGATGCCGGAGAAGGTGCCGTTGGGGAAGGCCACGACGGTGTCACCGGGCAGGATCAGCGAGAGCACGCAGTCGAGGCCGGAGAAGCCCGTGCCGGCGACGCCGTAGGTGTAGACGTTCTTGGTGCCCCACAATTCGCGCAGCATCTCCTTGGCTTCGAGCATGCCGCGCACGACGTCCTTTTGCATGTGGTCGGCGACGCCCGTCTTGGCGAAGCGCTCCAGCACGCGCGGGTCGGTGTTCCCGGGCCCGGGGCCGGCGGCCAGCGTCTCGGGGATTTCCAACGTTGGATAAATTGTCATTCGCACCCTCCGAATTTTGGATGGCCTTATAGGGGAACACGATCGTCCGACCTGGCCTGCTTGCGAGACGGCGTCGGCGCCAAGTTTGGCGTGCAGCCGCTCTCGGCCAGCATCGAGGCTAGCCGCTGCGCAAAGTACGGTAGAGGGCACCTCGGCAGCAACCAACATTCGCGGCCCAAGAGCCGCAAATCGGCCGTCGTGATGCCGCAGCCGCGGCCTCGCTGCGCGTTTTCGCGCGCCCGTTGCGGCGCACAATGGTAAAGGCGCGCCTTGCCCCTGGCGCAACCTGACCCGATCGCTCGACAGCGCGGCGCGCTGCGCGTCGGTGGGTGCTGCTCTGTCCGCGTCAGCACCTCGAGGAGCGCATGACTTGCCTGGCTCGGACCGCCGACCAGCGCGTCGCGACGTGGACGCAAGACTCGACCAGATGGTCGGCGCCAATCCGCATGGCGCCTCGTCGCACCCCTGTCGCCGCCGCCAATGCCGGCCCGCCCCGAGCCTTGACAACCCGCTGACTGCGTGCGCTTTTCCCGCGACTTGATACATATCGGCGTAATTTACGCTCGAGAGGATCGTAGGGCGGGACGGCACGATGGCTGAGGCGAAGGCGAGGAAGCAGACGAGGAAGAAGGCGCCGGCGGGCGCCGGCGATGCGGGCGCTGCAACTTTGCACCGCTACCGCTCGCATACCTGCGGCGCGCTGCGCTCAAGCGACATCGGTAAGACCGTGCGCCTGTCGGGCTGGGTGCACCGCGTGCGCGACCACGGCGGGCTCTTGTTCATCGACCTGCGCGACCACTACGGGCTGACCCAGGTCGTCGCCGACCCCGACAGCCCCGCCTTCAAGGTCGCCGAGACGGTGCGCTCCGAGTGGGTGATCCGCGTCGACGGGCATGTGCGCGCCCGGCCCGAAGGCACCGTCAACGCCGAGCTCCCCACCGGCGAGGTGGAGCTGTTCGCCAGCGAGATCGAGGTCTTGTCGGCGGCCAAGGAATTGCCGGTGCCGGTGTTCGGCGAGCCCGACTACCCCGAGGACATGCGCCTGCAATACCGCTTCCTCGATCTCAGGCGCGAGAGCCTCCACAACAACATCATGCTGCGCAACCACATCATCGCCTCGATCCGGCGGCGCATGCTGGAAGCGGGCTTCTTCGAGTTCCAGACCCCGATCCTCACCGCGTCGAGCCCCGAGGGCGCGCGCGACTTCCTCGTGCCGTCGCGCATGCATCCGGGCAAGTTCTACGCGCTGCCGCAGGCGCCGCAGCAGTTCAAGCAGCTGATCATGATCGCGGGCTTCGACCGCTACTTCCAGATCGCGCCCTGCTTCCGCGAC
>Ga0307426_1000005_pt1 | contig 118515 bp, 120 predicted proteins | sample SalMarWE160340MG_FD_202165 | JGI IMG/M metagenome (GOLD analysis project Ga0307426, IMG submission 202165) | Salt marsh sediment microbial communities from the Plum Island Ecosystem LTER, Massachusetts, United States - WE1603-40 | ecosystem: Environmental > Aquatic > Marine > Intertidal zone >... | reverse complement strand
CAAGCCCCATCTATCCCGACGGCACCACGCTGCTCGTGTGGAGCCCGGAGACCGAGCGCGCGCTCGTGGTGCGCGTCAACAACGCCGGACCCTACTGGGGCGACCGCACGCTCGATCTGTCGCGTGCGGCCGCGGAGAAGCTCGGCTTCGATGGCCGGGGCGTTGCCAAGGTGCGCGTGCGCGTGATCAAGGCGCCGGACCCCGACGAGGCAACCTACGTTGCCAACCGCAGGTATCCGCCGGTCCCCGGCGACATCGGCGAGTACGCCACCTTGCAAGAAGCCGAGACGGGCATGGCCGTGGCGCTCGCCCTGCAGGCGACCGCGGCTTCGCCACTGGCACCGGTCACCACGGCCAACGCTTTTGCGCGACCTGACGCGGAGCTGCTTGTCGCCGAGGCGCCCCAGTCGTTGGGGCGCGGCCGCGTGCGCGTCGCCTCCCTGCCGCCACCGGACCGGCGGAACGCGCTGAACCTGAGCGATATCCTTGCGCAGACCCCCAAGCCCCTGCGTCCATCGGCCGGGCAATCGTATCAGCAGGTCGCCTTCCTTGGCGCCGATCCCAAGCCCCGTCAGACGCCGTGGGACGGAGAGCTGGTCGATCTGCCGCCACCGGTGACCGAGACGGGCAGCATCGTTGCCGACAACGCGGAGCCGCATGAGGCCAAAGTCGCCGCGGCCGCGCCGGTTGCGGATGATGTGGAGCCGGTTGCGAGGAAGAAGGCCGATCCTGCACAGGAGGCCAAGCCGAAGAAGAGCAACGCCGAGCGGAGCGCCAAGAAAAAGAAGATTGCCACGCCCAGCTCGGGCTCGCGCAAGACGGCCTCGCGCAACGAGCGCCGGTCGCGCACGAGCCGCACGGCAGGGTCGGAGCGGCGCGACGAGCGAGCCCGCGTGGCCTACTCGGACCAGGGCTCGCGCTGGCGCGAGCCGCGGCCCAGCCGCACGGCGGGACAGCTCATGTCGCTGGGCATCCGCGCCCAGTCGTCCTCGACGATGTAATGTAGGCCGATTCAGCGTGGCGGCGGCATGGCATGGAGCGGGTCGGACGCCCGCTCGCCCTCGCTGGCGCGCGCGATGAAGAGATCGAACGCGGCCTCCAGCGCATCGAGGAAGGCCGCGACCAGGTCGAGCAGCACCCCGAGCGGCACGCGCCGCGCGACTAGGTACGCGTCATCGGTGGCGATGACCGCCGCGTCGGGCAGGGCCGGTGCGTCCGCCGCCAGCAGTCCACGGCTCCGGAGAAAGGACGTCACGTCGCCGCCGGTGTCGAAGTCGTCGGCGCTGCTGTCGCCGCATTCCGCCACGGCATCGATGAGGCTGGCCGAGCCCGACACGAACAGGCGTGCAATCGTGCGCAATCTATCGTCGTCGGCGCCGAGCTGGGCTGCCCACTCGCGGGCCTGCAGCACGCGCGCGATCAGGGCCATCTCGAATGTGCGCAACTCCTCGGCGGCCGCGCGTTGGCCGGCGCGGATCGCCTCGATGTCCTTCATCTCGCACGGCGGCGGCCCATCCCATTGGAAGCGCACGCGCACCAGATCCTCGCCCGCGGCGAGCGCGGCATCGAGGTGCTCGGCCAGCAGGTAGACGCTGGGCGGTGGGGACCGGGACGGCGTCGGCGACGCGTCGGACATTGAGCCTCCAAGCGGGAACGGGGCCAGAAAACGCGACGCGACTTGGACTGCTACGCTTCAGTTCATTTCAGCGGGGCTGCAAGCCACCGCCACGCTATCCTCATCAACTCCGTCATCCCGCTGTAGAGCGGGACCCACGCAAGTCTCGGCATCCGCTCGGGTGCGTGTCGGCTCTCCACATTGCAGATTGCGTGCACATCAGCTGCACCCGCTCGTGCCGCCGCAGGTGTCGCACTTCAGGCAGGTGCCGTTGCGCACGAGCGTGAAGTTCCCGCACTCGCGGCAGGCCTCGCCCTCGTACCCGCGGACGCGCGCCTCGGCGCGCCGGTCGGCCTCGCGCCCCTTCACCGACACCTCGGCGCGCGTGACGGTGGTGCGCGCAAACATCACCTCGGTCTCTGGCTTCAGGGCGGTTGCCCCTTCGGTGTGGGGGAAGGCCGACGTCAGCTCGCTCTGCAAGGCGGCCACGCCGTTCGCCTCCCCGACCGTTGGCTCGCGCAGCCGCACCACGCCGCCGCGAATGAGGCCGCGCGAGATGAGCTTCTGCGCCGGCTCCTCGAGTGCGAGCTCGTCGTCGGTGTCCTCGTCCGATGAGCCGAGCCCGGTGCCGCCCACGATCTCGCGCGGGTCGACGTGGGCGAGGTCGTGGCGCCCCAGGTAGGAGACCGCCAGCTCGCGGAAGATGTAGTCGAGCACGCTCGTTGCGTTCTTGATCGTCTCGTTGCCCGTCACCAGGCCCGCCGGCTCGAAGCGCGTGAAGGTGAAGGCCTCCACGAACTCCTCCAGCGTCACGCCGTACTGCAGGCCGAGCGAGATGGCGATGGCGAAGTTGTTCATCAGCGAGCGGAAGGCGGCGCCTTCCTTGTGCATGTCGATGAAGATCTCGCCCAGCCGCCCGTCCTCGTACTCGCCGGTGTGGAGATACACCTTGTGGCCGCCGACGGTTGCCTTCTGCGTGTAGCTCTTGCGCCGGTTGGGCAGCTTCTCGCGCTCCTGGGCGCGCACGCGCTCTACGATGCGTTCCACGATGCGCTCGGCGGCGGCCTGCGCGCGCGCCGCTGCCGGCTTGTCGGCATAAAGCTGCTCGGCGGCCTCCTCCTGCTCGTCGATGTCCTCGCCCAGCACTTGCGCGTTCAAGGGCTGCGACAGCTTGGAGCCGTCGCGGTAGAGGGCGTTGGCTTTCAGGGCCAGCTTCCAGGAGAGCATGTAGCTCGCCTTGCAGTCCTCCACCGTCGCCTCGTTGGGCATGTTGATGGTCTTGGAGATGGCGCCCGAGATGAACGGCTGCGAGGCCGCCATCATGCGGATGTGGCTTTCGACCGACAGATAGCGCTTGCCCTTGCGCCCGCACGGGTTGGCGCAGTCGAACACGGGCAGGTGCTCGGGCTTCAGGTGCGGCGCGCCTTCGAGCGTCATTGCCCCGCACACGTGCTCGTTGGCAACCTCGATGTCCTTCTTGGAGAAGCCCAGGTGGGTGAGAAGGTCGAAGGCGGGATCGTCGATCAGCTCCGCCGGCACCTTGAGCTTTTCGACCAGCAGCTTCTCGCCGAGCGTCCAACGGTTGAACACGAACTTGATGTCGAAGGCGCTCGCCAGGCAGCTTTCGGCTTTTGCCAGCGCCTCGTCGTCGAAGCCCCTGGCGCGCAGGCTGGTCGAGTTGATGGCCGGGGCCTGGGCCAGCGAGCCGTGGCCGACGGCATAGGCCTCCATCTCGGCGATCTCGCTCTCCCTGTAGCCAAGGGTTCGCAGTGCCTGGGGAACGGCCTGGTTGATGATCTTGAAGTAGCCGCCGCCGGCGAGCTTCTTGAATTTCACCAGCGCGAAGTCGGGCTCGATGCCGGTGGTGTCGCAGTCCATGACGAGGCCGATGGTGCCCGTGGGTGCGATCACGGTCGCCTGCGCGTTGCGGAAGCCATGGGACTGTCCCAAAGCGATGGCGCGATCCCAGGCCCGCGTCGCCGCCGCGATCAGGCCGGCGTCGGGGCAGTCGTCATGGTCAAGCGGCACCGGCTCGGTGGCGAGCCTCTCATATCCCTCCTTGTGGCCGTAAGCTGCGCGGCGGTGGTTGCGCACGACGCGCAGCATGTCGGCCGCGTTGGGCTCGTAGCCGGGGAAGGGGCCGAGCTCGCGCGCCATCTCCGCCGAGGTGGCATAGGAGACGCCCGTCATCACCGCGGAGATGGCGCCGCAGATGGCGCGTCCTTCAGGCGAGTCGTAAGGAATGCCGGACGCCATCAGCAGGCCGCCGATGTTGGCGAAGCCGAGCCCCAGCGTGCGGTAGCGGTAGGACAGCTCGGCGATCTGGCGCGAGGGGAACTGCGCCATCAGCACGGAGATCTCCAGAACGATGGTCCACAGCCGGCAGGCGTGCTCGAAGCCCTCGACATCGAACTGGGCAGTCGGCAGTGCGCAGTCGGCAGTCGTTCCGGGCGCCACGTTCCTACTGGCTAGTGCCTGCTGCCTCGTGTCGGAGCTTCGGAACGTCATCAGGTTCAGCGAGGCGAGATTGCAGGCCGTGTCGTCGAGGAACATGTACTCCGAGCACGGGTTGGAGGCGCGGATCGGGCCTGACGTGGGGCAGGTGTGCCAGTCGTTGATGGTAGTGTGGAACTGGATGCCGGGGTCGGCGGAGGCCCAGGCGGCATGCCCGATCTGGTCCCACAGCTCGCGCGCCTTCATCGTCTTGGTCGGCTGTCCGGAAAGGCGCGAGGTGAGTTGCCAGTCCTCGTCGGCCTCGACGCTTCCCAGGAACGCGTCGGTGACGCGCACCGAGTTGTTGGAGTTCTGGCCCGAGACCGTGAGGTAGGCTTCGGAGTCCCAGTCCGTGTCGTAGCTGGAGAACTCGATCTCCTTGTAGCCCTGCTTGGCGAACTGGATGACGCGCAGGATGTAGTTATTGGGCACCTCGTCGCGCCGCGCCTCCTTGATGGCGCGCTTCAAGGCCGGGTTTTTGGCGGGATTGAAGCAGTCCTCGCCGTCGGCCTCGCAGTTGATGCACGCCTTCATGATGGCGGAAAGCCGCTTCCGGCAGATCTTGGAGCCGGTGACGAGAGCGGCGACCTTCTGCTCCTCCTTCACCTTCCAGTTGATGTATTCCTCGATGTCGGGGTGATCGACGTCGACCACGACCATCTTGGCCGCGCGCCGCGTGGTGCCGCCCGACTTGATGGCGCCCGCCGCGCGGTCGCCGATTTTCAGAAAGCTCATGAGGCCCGACGACTTGCCGCCGCCCGACAGCTTCTCGTTGGCCCCGCGCAGCTTGGAGAAGTTGGAGCCGGTGCCCGAGCCGTACTTGAACAGGCGCGCCTCGCGCACCCACAGGTCCATGATGCCGTTCTCGTTGACGAGGTCGTCCTCGATCGACTGGATGAAGCAGGCGTGCGGTTGGGGATGCTCGTAGGCGGAATCGGAGACCGTGAGCCGGCCGGTCGCGTGGTCGACGTAGAGATGACCCTGGCCGGGGCCGTCGATGCCGTAGGCCCAGTGCAGGCCGGTGTTGAACCACTGCGGGCTGTTGGGGGCGCCCATCTGCATCGCCAGCATGTAGCGGTGCTCGTCATAGAAGGCGCGCGCGTCCTCCTCGCTGGTGAAATAGCCGCCCTTGAGGCCCCAGTAGGTCCAGGTGCCGGCCAGCCGGTCGAACACCTGGCGCGCATCGGTCTCACCGCCGTAGCGCTCAGCCTGCGGCAGCTCGGCGAGCGCGTTCTCGTCGGGAACCGACCGCCACGCCCACGAGGGGATTTGCGACTCCTCGAATTTCTTGAGGCGCTTGGGGACACCGGCCTTGCGGAAATACTTTTGCGCCAGGATGTCGGCGGCAACCTGGCTCCAGTGCTCGGGGACGAAGAAGCCGTCGAGGCGGAAGACGACCGAGCCGTCAGGATTCTTGATCTCGCTGGTGGCGCACCGGAACTTGATCGTGTCGTATGGCGACTTGCCGGCAGAAGTGAAGCGCCGCGTGATCTTCATAGAGTAGTCCCCCGTGTCGTCGAGTTGGTTTGGATGGCGCCAACAGACAACGAGGGGGCGCGCGTCTTGTTTTTGCTACGCAGCTGGCTCACCGCTTGCCCAAGACTGAGGGCACACCTCTCCCGCAGCGAGAAACCGGCAGGTCTCGCCTGTGGCATACGCGTTGTCTGGATTGGGCCGACAGGACCCGAAACTTAACTCGGGCACACGACCGCGGGGCGAGAAGCCCCTTCCCCGGAAGGGTCATTCGCTGCGACGCGGTTCACGCTCACTCAAACTCGCCGATTCGTGACGTAACGCCAAAGAGTTTGTATGTTGTTGATCACACCCATACTAGATGTAGATAGACGCTTGATAAGTTGGGGAAACCCTGTCGATTTCCATTTCGCGTTCAATTGCCGGATTTGAGGCCCGCCGGGCTCCCTTGAGGGGTCGCTTGCGGTGTGGATGGCTCTCCGTCGTGCCGTCCCGTGAAGAGACTATTTCGATTCCCCCAGCAAGTACTGTTGCGCTTGTGCCGCGGTTGCAGCGTACTGGACAATATGTGCCGGGCTCCGTTATGCCCAAGCGTGCAAATGCGAGATGGCGGGTCGCGAACAATGGGCATTTTCAGAGAGATCTTCAGCTGGTGGGACGGCAACACCTGGGGCACGCGCCTGACGATCTGGAACCAGGGGCGCTTTGTCGGCCAGGACGAGCTCGGCAACCGCTACTATGAGCAGCGCAAAGGCGTGGGGCCGCTGGGGCGTCCGCGGCGCTGGGTGACCTACACCGACCTCGCCGAGGCCTCGAAAGTTCCGGCCGGCTGGCACGGCTGGCTGCATTACACGGTCGATGAGCCGCCGTCGGCGCAGAACTACCAGCCGCGGCCGTGGCAGCGCCCGCACCTGATGAACATGACGGGCACGGCGCAAGCGTACCGGCCGCCGGGCTCGATCCTGGGCAGCGGCCAACGCCCCAAAGGCACGGGCGACTACAAGCCCTGGCGGCCGCAGGAGTGAGCGCCAGGCCGTCCAACTTCGGCCCAGTTGCGCGCTCAGTCAGGGCCGTCGAGGACGCGGGACAGGAAGGGATTGCCGCGGTGCATGTCGCTTTGAACCGAGGACATGTCGCTTTGAACAGGGGACATGAACGTTCAGGCCGGCGCCCGGCGCGCGCAGCCGCCCTTAGCCGCGCCATGTGCGCCATTCTCGCCACAGGTCTCGCCACAGTTCTGGCCACAGGTCTCGCCACAGCTCTCGCCATAGGTCTCGCCACCCGCGCGCAGGCGGAGCGCATCGCCAACGGCGTCGCCGTCTTCGCAGCCCTCGACAAGGTGACCGCGCGCACCTCCAGGTTCGAGGTGCCGCTGAATGAGACGGTGCAGTTCGGCGCGCTCAAAGTGACCCCGCGCGTGTGCTACTCGCGCCCGCCCACCGAGCAGCCGAAGACGACCTCGTTCGTGGAGGTGAGCGAGGTGGAGCTCAACGGCGAGGAGAAGCCCATCTTCGCCGGCTGGATGTTCGCCGAGAGCCCCGGGCTCAACGCCGTGGAGCATCCCGTGTTCGACGTGTGGCTGACCGACTGCGAGAAGCCGCAAGGCACCATGGCGCGCACAGACGACGGCGCGCCGGCCGACGCCTCCGATGCGCCCCCCGACGAGCTGCGCTTTGCGCCCCCGCGCCGCCGCGTGCGCCGCTGACGTTTCGCGTATTATGCGTCCTTGCGCCCCTGCGCAGACTGCACTGCTGTGACGCGCGCGTCCGCGCCAACGCGGACACAGCGCCGCTCGAGGATCCAAGGTGGACGGCGACGACCTGCAATTTCTCGAAAAGCGTCTGGGGCGCCTGCACGCCAGGCAGCGCCTGGGCGTGGAGCGCGATCACGAGGCCCAGGTGTTCGGCCAGGGGCTCAACTTCTTCCACATCGAGAACTCGAAGCTCTCCGCCTTCGTCATCGAGTACGCGCTCAAGCTGACCGGCCTCTACTGGCGCGGGTGCAACAACGCCGCGCGCGTCGCCGTGCGCCGCAACCGCATCGCGGCCAGGTCGCTGCCCGAGCCGTTCACGGGCTATGTGATCCTGCACCTGAGCGACCTGCACTGCGAAATGAGCGCGCGCGCCATGCAGCGCGTGGCCGAGCTGCTCTCCACCGTCACCTACGACCTTTGCGTGCTGACCGGCGACTTCCGCGGGGCCACGTTCGGGCCGTTCGAAGCGGCGCTGGCAAGCGTGGGCGAGCTGCGCGCCAGGATCACGGGCCCCGTCTACGCCGTGCTCGGCAACCACGACTCAGCCCTCATGGTGCCGGGCCTGGAGGCGATGGGCATCCGCGTGCTGGTCAACGAGTGCGTGCAAATCGAGCGCGGCGGCGCAGCGATCCACATGGCCGGCGTCGACGATGCGCACTTCTACCGCGCCGACAACATGGAGAAGGCGTGCGCCGGCATACCCGCCGATGCCTTCTCGATCCTGCTGACGCACACGCCCGAGATCTACCGCCAGGCCGCGCACGCCGGCTTCGACGTGCTGTTGAGCGGGCACACGCACGGCGGCCAGATCTGCCTGCCGGGCGGCAGGGCCATTACGCTCGACTCCGTCCTGCCGCGGCACCTGGGCAAGGGGGCGTGGCGCCACCACGGCATGCAGGGCTACACGTCGGTGGGCGCCGGGTCCTCGATCGTGCCGGTGCGCTTCAACTGCCCGCCGGAGATCACGCTGCACGTGTTGGAAAGGGGGTGAGGGGCAGACTGCCGATAAGCGGTTGGGGCCCTAGGTTGGGGATGGTTTGCGAGACAGGTTGGTGTTCTGGCCCTAGTTCATGCTATGTTCTCGCCTCGGAGGCGAGCATGAGCAAGAGCGGCGAGGAGCCCATGGAAGAACAGCCCGAGGAAGCGGCAGCGCCCAAGGCCGTCGACAATGAAGTCGTGGAAAAGACGGCCCCGCAGGCGAGCCTGACGGTCGTGACCGCGGAGGATTTCAACGCAGTCGATGTGGAAGGACCGATTGCCGGGGATCGCAGCGTGCTGAGCGGCCATCTTGGCCCCGTCTATACCAAGGCTGCCAATGCGGCGGCCAAGGAGGGCAACGTGCGGCAGGCCCGTGTCTACGGACTGCTGGGCGCGATTGCAAGCATGCACCATCGGGCACATGACAAGGGCGAGCCCTACGGGCCCATGCTTCAGATGGAGGATCGGCGCAGCATCATTCCCGATGATCTGCGCGGCGAGCATGTGGACGTGCTGGCCGGGTTCGCGGCGGGTTTTAAGAACGCGGGCTTGCGCGCGCGTATCGCGGACATTGTCTGGCTCAACGACCGCAAGCGTGGCGACATGGCCGCGCTTGCGATCACATCGATTCTGGAAGCCTCAAGACGTGCCAAAGAGGGCAAGGCCGATCTCTTCCGCGGCGCGGAAGCCGCGAACGTGAGGAACATGGGCGGCCTTCTGCGCCGCGCGTGCCAGATCGCCTACGCAAGGAAGTGGAAAGACCCCGAAGGCGAAGATCTGAAGCAGTTTATCTCTTCGCTCGTGCAGGATGCTGTTCAGGCCGACGACGAACGGCCGTTCGAGGAGTTCGGCGAACTCGGGCTTGATTACGGCATCGTCGAAGCCGCGACACTCGGCCCGCAGGCGGAGAAGATCGCGGCCAAGGCAGGGCTGCATCCCGATACATCGCGGAACCTGTGGGAGCTGGCGGCGCGCGCGTACCACGCAGACGACAAGAAAGAGGATAACGAGCGGTGCCTGAAGCAGGCCGCCGAGTGCTACGTCACCATGGCGGAGGGCATGAGCGGCATGGCACGGTCGAGCTGGTTCATGGACGCGATCAAGGCGCTGCGGCGTATTCCCGGTACGAAGGAGCGGCGCAAGGCGCTGGAGGTGAAACTGCGCGAAGCGCAGGCTGACGTCTTCGACGAGATGCGGCCCATCTCGGTCGATATCGACCTGACAGAGCTGGTGGACCACGCACGTAAAGTGGTAGCAGGCAAGACGCTGGCCGAGGCGTTCCTTGAGATTGCGCGCTTCGACGGATCGCCCTCGCGCACGTCCCTTGAAGAGCAGGCGAAGAAAGGCGCGGCTGGCTCGATAGCAGCGATTATCCCGGCGACCATCTATGATGATGATGGGAAAGTGGTCGCGCAGAGCCCCGGCCTGTCTGCGGGGGATGACGGGAATGAGCAGGCCCTCCGTCACCTGATCTCTCAGAACGAAGGCTACCGCCGCCAGACGATAGCCGTGGGCATGATCGAATCCGCGCGCCGCATCGTAAACGCGGAGCATCCGCTCGGTTTTGACGATTTCCGGCCGCTCATGGAGATGAGCCCGTTCGTGCCGCTTGGTTACGCCGCACTGTACGCGACCGGCTTTGCGCGGTTTTTCACGGGCGATTTCGTCTCCGCGTTGCACATCCTCGTGCCGCAGCTGGAAAACTCGCTGCGCTATGTGCTGCGTCAGGCGGCGGTCGATTCGTCCGCGATCCAGAACGACATGACACAGGAGAACAGGACGCTTCCGGTCATGCTCGACAAGGACCGGGCGGCGCTGGAAAAGATCTTCGGCGAGGCGATCATCTTCGAGATCGAAAACCTTTTCGATTATCGCGGGGGGCCCTCTTTGCGCCACCAGCTTTCGCATGGTCTTCTTGGTCTCGGCGGCAGCCGCGGCCCCGATGCCGTCTATGCGTGCTGGTTTATCTTCAGGCTGTGCTGCCTGCCCCTGTTCCAGGACTGGAACGAGGTCATCAAGGTCTACGAGGCAGTGCAGGGAAAAGAGCCGGATCAAGCCGGAACGAGCGGCACCCTTGAACCCGAAGGCCAAGCTAACAGTGTTGATGCATGATCACGTCTCCCAATGCCGATAATAATGAGAGCGCTCCGCGGTCGCCTGCCGACTTCCTCGAGCTCGGCAATGTCGAGCCGCACCGCCCGCTACTGACCCAGCCGCCCGACAGTCAGTTGCTCTACAAGATCATGAAGGCCGGTGACCTGATCCGTTCTGTGGAGCAGGACTATCTCCACTTTCAGCGGCTCGATTCCTACAAGGATTTCCCGACAGCCGATGTAATGGACGGCGAACAGCCTACGCGCGATCGCGCCCTGAACGGGGGCATCACGTTTGAGCGCGCGCCGGAGTTCAGCGCGGCCAATTACTACGACAACTGCCGCGGCAGAACCTACGCCTCCAGTTTCTCGACCGAGAACTCGCCCATAATCTGGGACCGCTACGGTACAGGCGATCCCGTCGGCAAGGTCGGCGTCGTCTTTCAGTTCGGCAAGCTGAGAGCAGTCCTGAACGAAGCGATCGGCAACGAACCGGGGCGGGCCGCGCTGATGGTCGGAAGCGCACGATGCGCGCAGATATTCGCGATCAACTACGGCATGATCAACTACGTCGAACACGCAGCCATTCAGGCGAACGCAGAGCGCTTGGTGAACCCCATCATCTATTCCTACCTCAAGGATCGCGCGAGTTACGCCGAAGAGAACGAGTTTCGCATCACGCTCTCAACACTCGGTGTTGGCAACTTCGCGCTCACGGATCGAACAATTATCAACTTCCCTCCATCGATGCGGATGTCGTTCGACTTCAAGCGCGCCCTTGGCGACGGAACAATCGTCCGGCTCCTTTGCGAGAACGAGGATGTCATCCGCCATCTTGAGCGCGAATTCGTACGATCACGAATTCGACTCCAGCTCTAATGCAAGCGAGCCTTACGCGTACGCTCCTATCGTGACCGCTTGTCACTAGCACTGCTGCCAGCAGGCTATTAGCTCTGAACGAATGGCGCCTGCGCTCAGGAGGCGTGGGTTTTGAAGCGTCGCACCGTCAACACGCTCTCTTTCTCGAGCGCGTGCATTATCTCCTCTACTAATTGCCCACTTCCACAACGAGACGCGCCGCTGTCGAGCCTGCGGACACTGGCGTGGATCCCGCTCTTCAGCGGGATGACGCTGGGAAGAAGGCGGGTATGGCACCAATCCAAAACAAGCTGCTCGTGAGACCTCCTCGGCCCAGCTTTGGCCGCGTGGGGCGCGCATAGCGTTTCGGGTGCCGTCTCTCTCTTATTCCGGGGCGTAGCGGCAGGCGGGGGCGGGAACAGCGGAGATCTCCATGTCGCGTTTGCTCTGGCGCTTGACCGTGGCGGCGATGCTCGCGGGCGCGGCGGCTCTCGTCACGGCCTCGTGCGCCGTCGGACCGCTCATGTGGGGCAGCAAGCCCTGCAAGCACAGGACGCAGAGCGGCGAGATCAAGGAGTGGGGGTGCGCGATAGGGCTGCCTTGCTGCGTGTCGGAGCGGTGGTCGTATTTCTATTGCGGGTCGGGGTGGCTCGGGTGCGCGTTCAACAGTCCTGCGAACGGCGGGGCGGAGGCGGCCCCGGCGCAATGACAGCGTGCGCTTGACGCGCTGGGGACAGCGCGCGCTTGACGCGCCGGCGCGGGCGCATTGAATATCGCATTTGATGATAAATGAAGATGTCGTGGCGTTGGCGCACAGGGCGATCGAGGCGCGGATCTTTCCCGGCTGCGTCCTCGGTGTGACGGACGACGGGCGCTGCGAGGTGCGCGCCTTCGGGGCCCCGACCTATGAAAACGGGGCGTGCGTTACCGAGCGCAGCATCTACGACGTCGCCTCCCTCACCAAGACCATCGTCACCGCCACGCTGCTGCACCTGCTGATCGACGAGGGGGCTTGCGGGCTCGGCGAGCCGGTCGCCAGGTACATCCCCGAGTTCGCGGCCAACGGCAAAGACGGGGTGCAGATCGCCCACCTGATGAGCTACACGGTGCAGCTCACGTCTCCCTATTTCGACGACTGGAAGGGCGACACCTCGCGTTGGACGTTTGCCGAGCTTCTGGGCGTCTTCTACGGCGCATCGCTCAAGACCGCGCCGGGCGAGAGCTATCTCTATACCGACGCCACCGCGATGCTGCTGGGGGAGCTGATCCGCCGCATCGCCGGCCGCGATCTCGATGCGCTCGCCGACGAGCGGATCTTTGCGCCGCTTGGCATGCGCGACTCGACGCTTAGTCCCGCCGCGCACGACAAGGCGCGCATCGTGCCGACGGGGTATCGCCCCGGCGGCGCGCTCATCTGGGCCGTCCCCAACGACGAGAAGGCGGACGTCGCGTACGCTTGCGGCATGCAGTCGGGTCTGGCCGGCCTGTTCTCCACCGTGCCCGACATCCTCAACTGGGTCGGGATGGTGTTCGGCGCCGGCCGAATGAACGGAAGCGCGGTGCTGAGCCCGCGCGCGATCGGGCTCATGACGCGCGATTATTATCCCGAGAAGGCGTTCCGCAGCGCGCTGGGCTGGGGCGACGGTCCCACCTATCAAGCGCTGAACGGTGCCGGCGGACAGAGCCTGCTGGCCAAGGGCGGGTTCACCGGCTGCTTCATGATCGGCGACATGGCGGCGAAGAGGGCCGTCGTGTTGCTGTCGAACCGGGTGCATCCCCAGCGGCCGGCTGACACGGGCCCATGGCAGGCGTTCCGCCGCGATGTGGTGCGAAGCGTGTTCGGCGGCTGAGCTGCCGGGCGCGCAAGCCTAGTACGGCCGGTCGCGCAGCTTGATCTTGTAGAGCAGGCGCGACAGCACCACGCTCACCCCCCAGAACACGGCCGCGATGGCGACGACGTCGGCGGGCGTCAGCGCCAGCAGGTGCATGCAGGCAAGCGCCGGGAGCAGGGATTCAGGAATCTGGTCGAGGGCGAAGGCGCGGGCGCTGGGCGCCAGCCCCATGCGGCGCTTGACGAAGCTGGAAAGGAGGTCGCCGGCCATGGCGGTCGCGCCGACGAGCAGGCCCGCGGTCCAGGCGAAGCCGAGAAGCGGCGCCAAGAGCGCGGTGGCGATGAGGCTGAGCAGGATGCCGCGCACCGTCTTGGAGGCGCCGAGCAGCGGCCGGCCGTCGAGGAAGGTTCGCCCGCCGTCGAGCGGGGTGGCGAGAAAGCCGCCCATCAGCCTTTTTGCCAGCACCGGCGCGCCGTTGGCGATGGCGAGCAGCAGGAGGAACTTGACGATGAGCTCGGGCTGCATGGGCCGGCCGGACCGAGGTGATGTGCGCAATGAGGCAGGCGCGGCCTGACGGCGATGGCGCGCGTCGACGTCCAGCCGAAGCCTAACGTGTGCAGCTGGGCGTGCAAATCATTGATGGCGCGCGCGGCAGCTTGAATCAACTTTTGCGCAGATCGTGTGGCCCCGGCCAACACCACGCACACTCTACACGCAGTTGTGCAATTGAATGATTGGCGTGCGAGCCCTATTTCGCCGATGGTCCGACCGGATCAAGAAACGACCCCGGAGGTACGACCATGCTTGCACGATTGATGCTGAGCCTCGCCCTTCTGATCGGCGGCGGCGCCATGCTCGCCCAAACGGCGGCGGCCAAGGACACGATGGTCGATGCGGCGCTGATGACGACGCTCGATCCCGACAACGACGGCACCGTCGATCTGGCCGAGGCCACGGCGGCCGGCGCTGCCATGTTCAAGACGCTCGATCCCGACGACGACGGCACGCTCGACATGGCCGAGCTCAGCGGCCGCATCAGCGAGGTCGACTTCAAGGCGGCCGACCCCGACGACGACGGCACGCTGGATGAGGCCGAGTACTTGGCGCTCGTCGAGAAGCTGTTCAAAGAGGCCAACCCCGACGGCGACGGCACGCTGGACGAGGCGGAGCTAAAGTCGCCCGCCGGCCAGAGGCTGCTGGCGTTGATCGCCGACTGAGGCCTACCTCGACCTGGCAAGACGAATGGTGTCAGACCCCTAGGGTCCGACACCATTTTCTTGTGTCGGATCGGTTCCGGCCTTCGCCGGAATGACGAAGAGGGGGCGACCGGCGGCGCAGACTTCGGCGTCGTAAATTGGGTTTCGCTTCCGCACAACCCAACCTGCAAATTGCTCAGCCCGTCTCTTTCAGGAGCTCCGCCGCGCGCGGGGCGAAGTAGGTGAGGATGCCGCACGCGCCCGCCCGCTTGAACGCGAGCAGGCTCTCCATCATCACCGCCTCGCCGTCGAGCCAGCCGGCCTGCGCCGCCGCCATCAGCATCGCGTACTCGCCCGACACCTGATAGGCGAAAGTCGGCACGCGGAAGGTCTCCGCCACGCGGCGCACGATGTCGAGGTAGGCCATGCCCGGCTTGACCATGATCATGTCGGCGCCTTCCTCCAGATCGAGCGCCACCTCGCGCAGGGCCTCGTTGGAGTTGGCCGGGTCCATCTGATAGGAGCGCTTGTCGCGGATCGCGTTCTGGGAGGCGAGCTGCACCGAGGAGCCCACCGCGTCGCGGAACGGCCCGTAGAACGCGGACGCGTACTTGGCCGCGTACGCCATGATGATGGCGTTGGCGTGCCCTTGCGCCTCCAGCTCGGCGCGGATGGCGCCGACGCGCCCGTCCATCATGTCGGACGGCGCCAGGATGTCGGCGCCTGCCTCGGCCTGCACCAGCGACTGGCGCACCAGCGCGGCGAGCGTCTCGTCGTTGGCGATCTCGCCGTCGCGGATGAGCCCGTCGTGGCCGTGGCTGGTGTAGGGGTCGAGCGCCACGTCGAGCATCACGCCGATGTCGAGCCCGGCCTTCTTGATGGCCCGCGTGGCGCGGCACACGAGGTTGTCGGGGTTGAACGCCTCGCGCCCGTCCTCGGTGCGCAGCTTGGGCTCGGTGTTGGGAAAGAGCGCGATGGCGGGAATGCCGAGCCGGGACGCGTCCTCGGCGGCGGCGACGATGTTGTCGATGGAAAGCCGCTCCACGCCCGGCATGGAGGCAACGGGCACCCGCTTGTTGCGGCCCTCGACCACGAACAGCGGCCAGATGAGGTCGGCGGCGGTCAAGTGCTGCTCGGCGACGAGGCGGCGCGACCACGTGGTGCGGCGCGCGCGCCGCAAGCGCACGCCGGGAAAGCCGCCGCGCAGCTCGGCCGGGCTCGCGCGCGGCTCGGGCTCAGGCTGGCGTGCCGCCGGTTTCAGGTTGGGCGCTGGGGGGCGCGGCTTCATGGCATGGCGTCCGGGCTCTTTGGCCGCCACCCTCGCTGGAAGGGGCAGCTTTGGCAAGAGCCGCAAGGCGCGCGCGCCGGATCAGGGTTAGTCGCAGATTCTCTTGTATCTGCGCTTCGCCATGTCGACGTGGAAATGATTGCGGTGGGCGTCGTTGGCCTCGGGCCCGAGCGTGGTGCCGAACAGGCGGCATGCCGTGGCGTGGGCTGCGCGCAGGAACTGCGACTTTGGTGCCGCCGCCGGCGGCTCGAGAACCTGGGGACTGAGCGCTGCAACTTTGGCTGCATCGTCCTGGGGGCGCACCTTCTTCTCGTGCGGATTTTCCCCCGGGCCGCCGAGCCGCGAGGCGGCCACCTGCAGCGCCGTCCGTGCGGTGCTGCGTGCGCCGGACGCCGCCTCGTCCTTCCGGGCTTTGGCTTTGGCCTGAGCGGCGGCAAGCTGCGCGGCGATATCGCGGTCCGTCAGGCCCCAGCCGTCGAGCACGCGCACCTTCTGCCCGGTCTCGGTGACGAAGCCGCGGATGTCGAGCGCATCGGCGAACGCATGCTCGCTGAGCCTGTTGCCGACCCGGCCCATGGCGGTGCGGCAGGAGTAGTCGCTCATCACCTCGACGGTGGTGATCCTGGCGCCGAGATGCTTGACGGCGAGGGGCTGCAGGTCCGTGTTGATCCACTTGTGGAGCGCTGCCGCCATCTTGCAGTTGACCAGCGCCGGGGGCGAGAAGGAGACCTGCGGGCTCTTGCCGAAGCCGACGAGGCGAATCGGCGCCGCCGCGCCGCACTTGCCTTCCTTGATGGGCGGGTGCGGGACGACGACGGCGTCGAGCCCCTTGAGCAACGCATCGCAGCGGACCTGCGCGGCGGCGATCTCGGCGGGCTGCCAGCCATCGGGAGCGGGCTCTTCGGCATCGCTGCGTTTGCGTGCTTGGTCCTTGCGCACCGGCAGCGGCGGAACGACGTCGGGGGCCTGCGCCTCACGCCGGCTCTGCGCCTTGCCCGCCGTGGTGCGCCCGCTGCCGAGGATGCGCGCGCCCTTGGCGAGGAGAACGGAGACGGGGGCCCATGGGGAGCGCGCCGATTGGGACCCCGCGAGCGCGGCCTCCTGACCCCACCAGAGAGTACAAAGCATCACGGCAACGGCCAGAGCGCAGCGCGGCATCATCCGCTTCCCCCTTAAGACTATGGTTCACCCCGCTTTAGGCAACGCCAACGCGAATCGAGGCGGAAAGTTTCATCACGGTGCGCGCCGGTGTATAGCTGCAAATCGGTCCAATTCATGGTCATAGCGACCGGCGAGGGAACTAAGCTGTGCAGCACGATGTCTTGAGGGCCGATACGGCGGCAAACGAGACCGCAGAGGAGCTGGGGATAGAGACGCGCGGCTCGCTGGCCATCGTCACGCTCAACCGGCCGCGCGCGCTCAACGCCCTCAACGCCAGCATGCGCCGCGACCTCACCGAGGCCTATCCGCGCTTTGCGCGCGATGCGCAGATCTATGCCGTCGTCATCCAGGCGGCGGGCGATAAGGCGTTCTGCGCCGGCGGCGACGTGCGCGAGCTCATTCGCTGGGGGCGCGACGACAAGGAGCGGGCGCGGCGCGCGTTCGCCGACGAGTACGCCCTCGATTGGCTGCACGAGTGCTTTTCCAAGCCGACGATCTCCTTCATCGACGGAGCGGTAATGGGCTCGGGCGTCGGCATCACGCTCTACGGCACGCACCGCGTGGCCGGCGCGCGCTACAGCTTCGCCATGCCGGAGACGGCCATCGGCCTGTTCCCCGACGTGGGCGCGGCCCATGCACTCTCGCGGCTGCCCGATGCGATCGGCATGTACCTCGGCCTCACCGGGCGCGCGATCGGTGCCGCCGACGCCTACGCGCTGGGCCTCATCACCCATTGCATCCCCGCCGCGCGCTATGAGGAGATCAAGGCGGCGCTGGTCGACACCTGGCCGGTCGATACCTTGCTCGACGAGCGCCACGTCGATCCCGGCCCGGGCGCGCTCGCGCCCCATGCCGGCCACATCGCCCGCTGCTTCTCGGCGCCGAGCGTGGAGGAGATCATCGCCCGGCTGGAGGAGATCGGCGGCGCCGACCGCGAATGGGCGCAAGGCGTCGTCGGCGATCTCAGGCAGCGCTCGCCCACCTCGCTCAAGGTCACGCACCGCCACATCGGTGATGCGCGCGCGCTCGACCTGCGCCAGACCTTGATGATTGATTACCGGCTCGCCTGCCGCTTCCTCGACGGCCACGATTTCTACGAGGGCGTGCGTGCAGCCCTGATCGACAAGGACGGCAAGCCGGGCTGGCAGCCGGCGCGCATCGAGGAGGCCACGCCGGCGATGGTGGATGACTATTTCGTAACCATGGGCGCACACGAGCTCGTGCTTCCCACGCGCCAAGAGATGCAGGCCGCGCGCGTGTGACGCCGGCCTGGAGCCCCCGTGCTTACTCAGCTTTCTGATTGTTAAATTTGTATTTTGCTAGCATGAATGAGAGCTTCCGGCGCACCCTCACTACTGTTATTTTACTATGTGTATTTAGGTGACTTTTAGCTTTATGCCTTACCTGTTTGTGTAACCCGGGAAAACCGGGATGCGTCAAACAGGATGAGGCAGTTATGAGTGTTGCGCTCGACGTGGCGCGCCAACGCGCGCCGGCACACGAGGAAGGTTTCGGCTCCGAGTATCTGCAAGCATTGCGCCTCATCGAGAGGCTGCACCGGTTGCTGCTCGACGTCATCAAGGACGAGTTCGACCGCCTCGGCGGTGCCGATCTCAACAGCGTGCAGGCGCTGTTGCTCTACAATATCGGAGAAAGCGAGCTGACCGCAGGTGAGCTCAAGACGCGGGGTTACTACCTCGGGTCGAACGTCTCCTACAACCTGAAGAAGCTCGTCGACATGGGCTACCTTCACTACAAGCGCTCGGAGACGGATCGGCGCAGCGTGCGCGTCAGCCTCACCGAGAAGGGCAAAGAGGCGTGCGAGGTGGTCAAGAAGCTTTATCAGCGCCAGCTCGGCTCGGTGGAGACCGTGGGCGAGGTGACGGAGGACGATTTCCGTTCGCTGAACAAAGCTCTGGTCCGGCTCGAGCGCTTCTGGTCCGACCAGATCCGCTATCGTCTCTAAGGGCAGGTCCGCTTCGCATCGGCGGCTCGTTCCTGCTCTGGACGCCAGAACAATTCTCTACTCTCAGTGCGCAGATCTTGAGGGTCGCGGAGCAATCCGCGGCCCTTTTTTGCGTGCGAGGCGGGGTTGCGCGCCCGGCGTGAGCGTGCACCGTGCGGTAAAGCCCCGACCTTGCCTTTTCGCCCTGGTCCAATAACTATTCCAGTAGCGGGCTTGCAGCCTGCCGGGGCGCGGCGGGTTGTTCTGGCTTTGGACGGGATAGGGAGGGGTCGTCGTGATCTCAAATCGGGTGGTCGGGGCCGCTTCCACCCTCGGCAGCGTCATCGTCCTGCTCGGCGCAGCTTCCGGCGCAGGTGCGCAGGGCTTCGATCTGCGCTTCGGTCCGGTCAGCGAGGGACCGGCGGCGGGCGGCGCCGGCTACGACCGCTCCTTCATCAAGGAGTGGCAGGCGAACCCGCCAAAGGGCTTTCCCACGCTTTCGAGTGCGAACCTGGCGCCGACCAAGGCCGCCATCGCCCGCTACAAGAAGATCGTCGCAAGCGGCGGCTTCGTCACCGTGCCCGAGCAGGAGCTCGAGCCGGGCCAGACCGATGCGGCGGTGGAACTTTTGCACAAGCGGCTGTCGGCCTCCGGCGAGCTGGAGGACGAATCGACGGGCTACCCGAACTTTTTCGGCTCGTCGCTGGAGACCGCCGTCAAACGCTTCCAGGCCGCCAACGGGCTGGCGCCGACCGGCATCGTCGACAAGCGCACGCTTGCCGCCCTCAACGTCCCCGCCGAGGTGCGCTTGAAGCAGCTCCAGGCCAACCTGACGCGCCTGGCGGGTCTCGCCAAGCTCGTGCGCAAGCGCTCGCGCTATGTCGTCGTCAACATTCCCGCCGCGCAGATCGAGGCGGTCGAGAGCGACACCGTCGTCTCCCGCCACTCCGGCGTCGTGGGCAAGCCCGACCGGCCCACGCCGCTTCTGCGCTCCACCATCGTCGAGCTCAATTTCAATCCCATGTGGACGCTGCCGCCGACCGTGATCAAGGAGGACCTGATCCCCAAGGGCCAGCAGATGCAGAGAAGCGGTCAGAGCGTGCTGGTGAAGTACGGCATCGACGCGTATTCCGGCGGCAAGAAGGTTGCGCCGGAATCGATCGACTGGAACTCGTCCAGGCCCCTGCACCTGTCTTATCGTCAAGCTCCGGGTAAGGGCAATCCGTTAGGCTTTCTCAAGATCAACTTCGCCAACTCGCACTCGGTCTACATGCACGACTCGCCCAAGGAGTCGCTGTTTGGCCGCAACTTCCGCGCTGCGAGCTCGGGCTGCGTGCGCGTGCAGAACATCGCCGCCCTGGCCGCCTGGCTGCTCAAGGGTCAGAAAGGGTGGAACGAGGACCAGATCGCGCGCATCAGGGAAAGCGGGCGGCGCGGCACGGCGCGGCTGAGGAGACCCGTGCCATTGTACTTCGCCTACGTGACCGCGTGGGCCACGAAGGACGGGGTGGTGCAATTCCGGCCCGACATTTACCAGAAGGACGGGGTCGGAGAGGTGGCCGCGGCATATTAACCGGTCGCCTGCCGCTTGACCGGCATCAAGGCCGGCGCCGCTCTATGGGCTCTACTGGGCCAAAGTGCTGCTGTGCAGCAAGCGGAAAACGGGGCTGCGAGGCTTGCACCGGGCGGCGCGACAATTCAAAACGTTGCTCATGGGAGCAGCCGAGGCGATGTTAAGGAAAAAGCCGTTCGGGAGCTGAAGACGCCTTATGGATTATGCACGTAAGTTCAAGGATGCGCTGGAGGCCGTCCACCGGGAGGGGCGCTACCGGATCTTTGCCGACCTCAAGCGCCAGCGCGGGGCGTTCCCCGCCGCCCACCACATCGACGCCGACCGGGCGCGGCCCATAACCGTCTGGTGCTCCAACGACTACCTCGGCATGGGCCAGCATCCGGCCGTGATCGCCGCCATGCACGAGGCGGTCGATACGGTGGGGGCCGGCTCCGGCGGCACGCGCAATATCGCCGGCACCACCCACTATCACGTGGAGCTGGAGGCCGAGCTTGCCGATCTGCACGGCAAGGAGGCGGCACTTCTGTTCACCTCCGCCTACGTCGCCAACGACGCCACGCTTTCGACGCTTGCGCAGCTCCTCTCCGGCGCCGTGATCTTCTCCGACGTGAAGAACCACGCCTCCATGATCGCCGGCATCCGCCACGGGGGCGGCGCGAAGCGCATCTTTCGCCACAACGACATGGCCGACCTCGAGGCCAAGCTCAGGGAGTTCGACCGCGACACGCCCAAGATCATCGCGTTCGAAAGCGTCTACTCCATGGACGGCCACATCGCGCCGATCGCGGCGATCTGCGATCTCGCCGAGAAATACGGGGCGCTGACCTATCTGGACGAGGTGCACGCGGTCGGCCTTTACGGGCCGCGCGGGGGCGGCATCGCCGCGCGCGACGGCGTCATGGACCGCGTCGACATCATCAACGGCACGCTCGCCAAGGGCTTCGGCGTCATGGGCGGCTACATCGCGGCGAGCCGCGACTGCTGCGACGCGATCCGCTCGTATGCGTCCGGGTTCATCTTCACGACCTCGCTTGCCCCTGCGCTGGCCGCGGGCGCGCTCGCCTCGATCCGTCACCTGAAGTCGAGCGACATGGAGCGCGCGCGCCTGCACAAGCGCTCGCGCGAGGTCAAGGACCGCCTCACCGCCGCCGGGCTGCCGGTGGTCGCCAATCCGAGCCACATCGTACCGGTCACGGTCGGCGATCCAGTGCACTGCAAGGCGGTGACGGACGCGCTCTTGGAGCACTACGCCATCTACGTGCAGCCGATTAACTATCCGACCGTGCCCAGAGGGACCGAGCGGATCCGGCTCACGCCGTCGCCGGTGCACACCGACGCGCAGGTGGACCACCTGGTCAACGCCCTGTCGGAGCTGTGGGAGGCGTGCCCGCTGGCGCGGGGCGAGGTCGTGCGGCTCGCGGCCGAGTAGGGCTGAGGGCCACCCAAATGGGTAGCCTTGGCCGCGGTGCGGCGCCGCGGCGAAGCACTTGCGCCGCCATTCCGGTTGAGCCTGACGCCGCGCAATCATACACTGGCGCGGCATAGCCCGTGGCGGCGCAAGTCAGCGCCGGGCCGCACCACAACGGTCACTGCGCGCAACAATAAGGAAGCGACCCTATGTTCAATTTGCTGAAGGGCGGGCGTTCTGCCTCCGGCTCGGGATTTTTCTCCTCCACCATCGCCGACAAGGATCCCGAGGTCGCAGACGCGATCGGCAAGGAGCTTGGGCGCCAGCAGCATGAGATCGAGCTCATCGCTTCTGAGAACATCGTCTCCAAGGCGGTGCTGGAGGCGGCCGGCAGCGTGCTGACCAACAAGTACGCGGAAGGCTATCCCGGACGGCGCTACTACGGCGGCTGCCAGTACGTCGACATCGCCGAGCAGCTCGCCATCGATCGCGCCAAGAAGCTGTTCGCCTGCGAGTTCGCCAACGTGCAGCCGCACTCGGGCAGCCAGGCCAACCAGGGCGTGTTCATGGCGCTGGCCAAGCCCGGCGACACCATCCTCGGCCTGAGCCTGGCAGCCGGCGGCCACCTCACGCACGGCGCCCCGGTGAACCAGTCGGGCAAGTGGTTCAAGCCGGTGTCCTACATGGTCAATCCCGAGACGCACCGCATCGATCTCGACGAGGTGCGCAAGCTCGCCAAGGAGCACAGCCCGCGCCTCATCATCGCCGGCGGCTCGGCCTATCCGCGCCAGATCCCGTTTGCCGATTTCCGCGCCATTGCCGACGAGGTGGGCGCCCATCTCATGGTCGACATGGCGCACTTCGCCGGTCTCGTCGCCGGCGGCTTGCATCCGAGCCCGTTCCCGCACGCCCACGTCGTCACCACGACGACGCACAAGACGCTGCGCGGGCCGCGCGGCGGCATGATCCTGACCAACGACCCCGATATCGCCAAGAAGGTCAACTCGGCGATCTTCCCCGGCCTGCAGGGCGGCCCGCTGATGCACATCATCGCCGCCAAGGCCGTGGCCTTCGGCGAGGCGTTGCAGCCCGACTTCAAGGTCTACGCCAAGAACGTGATCGCCAACGCCAAGGCCATGGGCGAGGTGCTGGTGAACGACGGCTACGCGCTCGTCTCCGGCGGCACCGACACGCACCTCATCCTGCTCGACCTTCGGCCCAAGAAGCTGACGGGCAACATCTCGGAGAAGGCGCTGGAGCGCGCCCACATCACCTGCAACAAGAACGGCGTGCCCTTCGATCCGGAAAAGCCCATGGTGACCTCGGGCATCCGCCTCGGCGCCCCGGCCGGCACCACGCGCGGCTTCGGCGTGGCCGAGTTCCAGCAGATCGGCCGCATGATCGCGGAGGTGCTCGACGGGCTCGCCAAGAACGGCGCCGACGGCAACGCCGCGGTGGAGAAAAAGGTAAAGGCCCAGGCCATCGACCTGTGCAAGCGCTTCCCGATCTACACCTGATCGCAAAAAGCGCTGTGGAAACGGAGGCACCGGGGAGAGCCCCCGGTGCCTCTGCACTTTTTTGGTGTAGGTTGGGTGGCCCTCATCCTCCGGCCCGGAGACGACCTGAAATGCGCTGCCCCTACTGCGCCGGCGAGAACACCCAGGTGAAGGACAGCCGCCCCACCGAGGAGAACGCGGCCATCCGCCGGCGCCGCATCTGCCCCGATTGCGGCGGGCGCTTCACCACGTTCGAGCGCGTGCAGCTGCGCGACCTTGTCGTCGTCAAGCGCTCGGGCCGCAAGGTCCCATTCGACCGCGACAAGCTGATGCGCTCCGTCGAGGTGGCGCTGAGGAAGCGTCCCATCGATCGCGAGCGCGTCGAGCGCATGGTCTCAGGGCTGGTGCGCCAGCTCGAAAGCTCGGGCGAGAGCGAGGTCGAGTCCTCCACCATCGGCGGTCTCGTCATGGAGGCGCTGCGCGGACTCGATCCCGTCGCCTACGTGCGCTTCGCCTCCGTCTACCGTGACTTCCGCGAGGCTGCCGACTTCCAGGAGGTGCTGAGCGAGATCGCCGGCAAGCCCGTCGCCGCGCACGAGGCGGCACGCATCGCATTCGAGAGCCCCGTTGGCGGGACGGCGCCTTTGAAGAAGCACTGAGCGCCCATGCCGCCCGCCGGCTTCGACGCCCACATGATGACAATTGCCCTGCGGCTTGCCGAGCGCGGGCTGGGGCGCACGGCGCCCAACCCTTCGGTCGGCGCCGTCATCGCCGACGAGGAGACGGGCGAGGTGATCGCGCGCGGCTGGACGGCGCCGGGCGGGCGCCCGCATGCAGAGACCGAGGCGCTGGCCCGCGCCGGCGCGCGCGCAAGGGGCGCGACCATGTACGTGACGCTGGAGCCCTGCTCGCACCACGGTGCGACACCGCCGTGCGCCGACGCCATCGTCGCCGCCGGACTCAGGCGCGTGGTTTGCGCCGTCGAGGATCCCGATCCGCGCGTCGCCGGCCGCGGGCTTGGGCGCTTGCGCGCGGCGGGCCTCGCGGTGGAGCGCGGGCTCATGGCGGATGCCGCGCATTGGATGGCTGCCGGGCACATCCTGCGCGTCACCGAGCGCCGCCCGCTGGTGCAGTTGAAGCTGGCGCTCGCCGCCGACGGCAGTGTGCCGCGCGGTGCACGCGGGCAGCCCGTTTGGGCGACGGGCGAGGCGGCACGTGCGCAGGGCCAGCTCATGCGCGCCCGCGCCGACGCCATCCTGGTGGGACGCCGGACCGTGATCGACGACGACCCGCTTCTGACTTGCCGGCTGCCGGGGCTCGAGGACCGCTCGCCCGTGCGCGTCGTCCTGGCACGGCGCCTGGACGGCCTTGCCGCGAGCAGGCTCGCCAGAAGCGCGCGCGCGCATCCGCTTTGGATCTTCTGCGGCGCGGGCGTCGATGCCTCCGCTCTTGAGGCGATGGGCGCGCGGGTCTTGCGCGCGCCCGAGATCGGCGGTGAGCTGTGGCTGCCGGGCGTGATGGAGACGCTGGTTGCGCACGGCGTCACCCGCCTGCTGGTCGAGGGCGGCCCGCTGACGTGGCGCGCCTTTGCGCGTGCCGGGCTGGCGGACGAGGCCGTCGTGTTTCACGCGCGCGAGGGCGCGGTGGCGACGCAGGCCGCTGCCGCCGCCCTACTGCAGCATTACGTTGCGAGCGAGAGCCTGCATCTTTTCGATCAGCGTACGGTAGGCGACGACGCTATGCTTGTGTTTCGCCGGCGCTGGCGCACCCTGCAACGGCGCGCGCCGCCCCCGCCAACGCAATAGAGGCAGCAAGGAAAAGCCAAAGCCATGTTCACCGGCATTACCACCGACATCGCACAGGTCGTGAAGCGCGAGGACGGCCGCTTCACCATCCGCACGCGCTATGCTCCCGGCGGCCTCGAGGTCGGCGCGTCGATGGCGTGCGACGGCTGCTGCCTGACCATGACGTCGGTCGCGCCCGAGGGGGAGGGCAGCGTCTTTAGCGTCGACACCTCCAACGAGACGCGCGACAAGACCACCATTGCCGCGTGGCAGCCCGGGCGCCGCGTCAATCTGGAGCGTCCGCTCGCCGCCGGGGCCGAGCTCGGCGGCCACGTGGTGATGGGGCACGTCGACGGCCTCGCCCGCATCCTCGACGTCAAAACGGACGGGGAGAGCCGCCGCTTCTCCTTCGAGGTTCCCGACCACCTTGCACCCTATATCGCGCCCAAAGGCTCAGTCGCGCTCGACGGGGTGTCCTTAACGGTCAACGAGGTCAGCGATAATCGCTTCGGGGTCAACATCATCCCTCACACCTTGACGGTGACGACCTGGGGCGCGAAAACCGCCGGGCAAACGGTCAACCTGGAGGTTGACCTGTTCGCGCGCTATGTCGCGCGGCTCCTGGAGTTTCGCCCGTGACCCATGATCTCGGCGCCATCGCCTTGTCGCAAGGCCGCGGATGCCTGTCGGCCATCCCCGAGATACTCGAGGACATGCGCAACGGGCGCATGGTCGTGCTCGTCGATGCGGAGGAGCGCGAGAACGAGGGCGACCTCATCATCCCCGCGCAGATGGCCACACCCGATGCCGTGAACTTCATGGCCAAGAACGGGCGCGGCCTCGTCTGCCTGGCGCTCACGCAGGCGCGCGCGCACGAGCTCGGACTGCAAGCGATGGTGCGGCGGAACGCGTCGCGCAACCGCACGGCCTTCACGCAGTCGATCGAGGCGCGCGAGGGCATCTCGACGGGGATCTCCGCCGCGGACCGTGCGCGCACCATCGCCACCGCCATCGATCCGACCAAGGGAGAGGCCGACATCGTCTCGCCGGGCCACGTGTTCCCGCTCGTTGCGCGCGAGGGCGGCGTGCTGATCCGCGCCGGGCATACGGAGGCGTCTATCGATCTTACGCGGCTCGCCGGGCTCTACCCGGCCGCCGTCATCTGCGAGATCATGAACGACGACGGCACCATGGCGCGCATGCCCGACCTCGTCGCCTTCGCGCGGCGCCACGGACTGAAGATCGGGGCGATCGAGGACCTGATCGCCTACCGGCTCAGGAACGACCACCTGGTGCGCGCGGTGGCCAAGACGAAAGTCGCAACGGCGGCCGCCGGCACCTTCGATCTGCACGTCTACGAGACGACGGTGGAGCCGGGCGAGCATCTGGCCCTGGTCAAGGGCGATCTCAGCGCGCCCGGCCCCGTCCTGGTGCGCGTGCACGCGGTCAACGCGCTGAGCGATCTGCTGGGCGTGGGCGAGCCGGACGAGGCCGGCAGCCAGATCGAGACCGCCATGCGCCTCATCGACAAGGAGGGGCGCGGCGTCATCGTGCTGATCCGCGACCTGCGGCCCAAGTCGGTGTCGGAATGGATCGCGCGCGGCTCCCAGGCCGCGGTCGAGGGCGAGGGCACGCGCGAGCGGCGCCAGGTCGACATCGGCGTCGGCTCGCAGATCCTCACCGACCTCGGCGTGCACGACATGGTGGTGCTCACAAACTCTCCCGCGCACGTCTACGTGGGCCTGGAAGGGTTCGGTCTGCGCGTCGCCGGCACGCGCAGGATCGAGTGAGCGTCATGGTCCTGAGAACCGAGCCTCCTGTATATGTAACGGACAAGGTGAAGCCTTCCGCTCAGCCGGTGCACGTGCTCATCATCGAGGGACGCTTCTACGAGAAGATCTCCGACGAGCTCGTGGGCGGTGCCATCACGGCACTGCAGGCGGCGGGGGCGAGCTTCGAGCGCATCGCGGTTGCGGGCGCACTGGAGATCCCGCAGGCGCTGGCGCAGGTGGCCGCGGCCGGGCGCATTCCGCGCAGCGCGCCCCATGCGCAGTGGGACGGCGCCGTGGCGCTGGGCTGCGTCATCCGCGGCCAGACGGCGCATTACGACATCGTCTGCAACAACGCCAATCATTGGTTGATGGATGTTGCGATCCGCAAAGGCGTGCCGGTCGGCAACGGCATTCTCACGGTCGAGACCGAGACGCAGGCGCTGGAGCGCGCCCGCGGCGGCGTCAAGGGAAAAGGCGGCGCGGCGGCGCGCGCGTGCCTGGGGCTGATCGAGTTGGCGCGCGCCATTAAGGGACAGCGCGCATGAGCGGCCAAAGCGAGAGCCCGCGCCCCAAGGTGACGCTTCCTCCCCGCACGGCGGCGCGCGTGGCGACGGTGCAGGCGCTCTACCAGATGGACATGGCCGGCACCGACATCAACGCGGTGATCGACGAGTTCGTGCGTTTGCGCTTTCCCAGGGCGCCGGGCGACGAGGCTGCGGCCGGCGCCGACCCGGCTTTTTTTGCCGATCTGTTGCGCGGCGTGGTGCGGCGCCAGCGCGAGATCGATCCCCTCGTCGATCAGCAGCTCGCCGAGGGCTGGCGCCTTGCGCGCGTCGACGCCATCGTGCGTGCCATCCTGCGCGCGGGCATCTTCGAGCTTATGGAGCGCACCGACGTGCCGGCGCGCGTCGTCATCAACGAGTACATCAACGTGGCGCACTCCTTCTTCTCCGAAGAGGAGCCGAAAGTCGTCAACGGCGTCTTGGATAAGCTGGCGCGGCGCCTGCGCGCGGCCGAGTTTAACGGCAATGGCGAGCAAAAAAGTCGATAGCGAGGAAGCCATCATCGGCGCCTACTTCGCGCCGCTTGCCGCGGGCTTTCCCGGCGCCTTCGCTCTTGAGGACGACTGCGCGGCGATCGCGCCCGCCCCCGGCCACGACCTCGTCGTCACCACCGACGCCGTGATCGAAGGCGTGCACTTTTTTGCCGGCGAGGCGCCCGACGCGATCGCGTGGAAGGCGCTCGCGGTCAATATCTCCGATCTCGTCGCCAAGGGTGCCACCCCGCTCGCCTACCTGATGGCGCTGGCGCTGCCCGAGGCGCCCGAGCATGCCTGGCTCGCTGCCTTCGCGCAGGGCCTGGGCGCGGCGCAGACGGCATTCGGCTGTCACCTCGCCGGCGGCGACACGGACCGCACGCCGGGACCTTTGAGCGTCTCCATCACGGCGTTCGGCACGGTCCCGGCCGGCGGCATGGTGCGCCGGGGAACCGCGCGTCCGGGCGATGCCGTCTACGTTTCGGGCACGATCGGCGACGCGCTGCTCGGGCTGGCGCTACGGCGCGAGCCCGCGCTTGCCGCAAAGTGGGGCCTTGAGGATCGTGCGCGCCTTGTGCTCGACACGGCCTATTGCCGTCCGCAGCCGCCAGTCGCGATTGCGCCCGCGCTGCGCGCCAGCGCCTCGGCCGCAATGGATATTTCCGATGGCCTGGTGAAGGACTTCGATCGCATGTGCCGCGCGTCACAATGCGGCGGGCGCATCGAGGCGGCCCGCGTGCCGCTGTCTGAGCCGGCGCGCGCCATCGTCGAGAGCGGCGGCCGGCAGCTTGCCGATCTCCTGACGGGCGGAGAGGACTATCAGGTGCTGGCCGCCATCGCGCCCGAGCGCGCGGCGGATTTCGAGCGCATGGCGGCCGCGAGCGGCAATTGCGTTATGCGCATCGGGCAGATCGCGGAGGTTGCAGCCGGCGTGGAGGTGGTCGATGGATCGGGCCGTGCCATGAGCCTGGCAAGAACGGGGTGGGACCATTTCCGCAACACGGCGCGCGACAAACGCGGATGATGGCTAACGGGCGCGGCGGAGTGCCGGGGCGTTGCCTCCCAGGCTCCGCTCTGGCACTCTTGAAGGGTCCAGGCGTCTTCGTTTGGCCATAACCTCGCGGCTAGTAAGGCGTTTGGCGGACAGAGAAAACGTGGGACAGCCCGGCGGTAGAAGCGGCGGCTTGGCTCTCGTCCGCGAGAGCAGGGATCAGGACGGATTGATGCAGGTTGAACATGCGCCCGCGCGGCCCTGCGGGCTGCGAGCAACTGCCCTTCGCGGGGTATCCCGCCACAAAGCAGCGGGCGCGGTCGGCGTTTGCGCGGCGCTGCTGCTGCTCGCGCTGCCGGCGAGCGGGCTGGCGGCGCAGGCCAACTGGTGGGAGGGCATCACCGGCTTCGGCTCGCCGTCCTTCAAATCCAAGAGCCGCGACGACGAGGACGAGCGCCCGCAACGCGTCCGCGAGCCGCTCGAGGATCTCAGAACCGATCCCACACCATGGCTCAGCGACGAGATGATCCTCTCGATGCAGGCGGCGATCGGCCGCTTCGAGCACATGGTGGCCGAGGGCGGATGGCCGCTCGTTCCGCGCGGCCGCATGATGCGCGAAGGGGACGAGGACGACCGCATCCCGCTCCTGCGCCAGCGCCTGCGCATGAGCGGCGATCTGGTGGGGCCGACGCCGCCCTACAGCAAATTCACCTACGACGGGCAGCTGGCCGAGGCGGTGGCCCGCTTCCAGCGCCGCAATGGTCTGCGCGTGACGGGCCGGGTCGAGCGCTCGACCTATCCGGCGCTCAACATGACGGCCGAGGAGCGTCTGGCGCAGCTGCGCATCAATCTGGGGCGCATCCGCGAGCTGCTGAGCAGCGGCATCGAGAGCCGCTACATCCTCGTCAATATTCCAGCCTTTCAGCTGGAGGCGGTGGAGCGCTACGAGGTGCAGCAGCGCCACCGCGTGATCGTGGGGCGCACGGAGCGCCAGTCCCCGTCCGTCAAGGCAACCGTGCGCGCGGTCAACTTCTTTCCCTATTGGCGCGTGCCCGACAGCGTCGCCCATCTCGATCTCATCCCGCGCCTGCTGGAGGAGCCCGACTACCTGCAGAAGGAGAAAATCCGCGTGCTTCAGGCCTTCGGCGGCGCCGAGGTCGATCCGCGCACGGTGAACTGGAGCTCGCCGGAGGCGCTCAAGCTCAAGTTCCGCCAGGATCCCGGTCCGCAGAATGCGTTGGGGCTGGTGCGCATCGACATGCTCAACGAGCACAACGTCTACATGCACGACACGCCCATGAAGACGCTCTTTCGCCAGCGCGCGCGCGCCTTCAGCGCCGGCTGCGTGCGCGTGCAGGACGTGTTCGATCTGGTGCAGTGGATAGCGCGCTACGAGCCGGGCTGGGAGCGGCCGGGCCGGGCGCAGGAGATCCTCGAGCAGGGGCTGCCCGTCGACGTCACGCTGACGCGGCCGCTGCCGGTGTATTTCGCCTATATCACCGCGTGGGCGGAGCGTGACGGCGAGGTGCTGTTCCGCCCCGACATCTACGGCCGCGACGGCGGGATGGACATGCTGGCGGAAATGGACCGCGATCCCGACGAGCCGCCGCCGCCGGTCACGCTCGCTCCGTGAGGGGCGCGGCGGGATAACGCAATCGTTACGGGCCGCGTCCGGGTGCGACGGAGTTGCCGTCGCGGCAGCGCGCGAGCGTTCCTATATGCTGCAAGAGGCCTCGCGGCTTCCCCCGGAGCGTAGCTTCCCTGGCCCTGTTGCAATGACGGTGTCCCTATGAGCTGGTCGATCAGACTTTTTACCTTAGGCGGCACCGCCGTTCGCATGCACCTGACGTTCCTGCTGCTGCTAGCCTGGATCGCCGCGATCCAGTGGATGCGCGGCACGCCGCAGGATGCGCTCTACGGCGTCCTGTTCATCCTGGTTCTGTTCGGCTGCGTGGTGCTGCACGAGTTCGGGCATATTTTTGCGGCGCGCCGCTACGGCATCCGCACGCCCGACGTGACGCTCCTGCCCATCGGCGGCGTCGCCTCCATGGAGCGCATGCCGGAGAAGCCGGCCCAGGAGATCGTCGTGGCGCTGGCCGGCCCCGCCGTCAACGGCGTAATCGCGCTGGTGCTGATCATGGTGCTGGGCTTGCACTTCGATGCTTCGCAGATGTCGCTTGAGACCTTGCAGTCGAGCTTCTGGGCTCAGGTCGCCGTCGCCAACATCATCCTGCTCGTATTCAATCTGATCCCTGCCTTTCCCATGGACGGGGGCCGCGTGCTGCGCGCCGTCCTGGCGATGTGGCTCGGCTACGGGCCGGCCACCAGGGTCGCCGCCCGCATCGGCCAGGGCCTCGCCATCGTGTTCGCCTTCCTCGGACTCATGGGCAACCCGCTGCTGATCCTGATTGCCGTCTTCATCTTCCTGGCGGCGGCGGGCGAGGCGGGCTACGTGCAGGTGCGCGAGCTCACGCGCGGACGCCTGGTGACGGACGCCATGATCACCGCGTTCGAGCCGCTGGGCGTGATGTCGTCGGCGGACGACGCCGCGGCGGCGCTGCTGCGCACCACGCAGCAGGAGTTCCCCGTGCTCGACGGCGCTCGGCACTTGCGCGGCGTGGTGACGCGCAAGGCCATCATCGAGGCGTTGCGCAGCGAGAACGGCGGCGCGACTCCGGTGCTGGAGATCATGGAAGCCAACGTGCCGGTGGTGGCGCAGAGCGCGCACCTCGAGGACGCGGTGACGCTTCTGCAGCGCTCGCCCGCCGGCTGCGTGGCGGTGATCGACGCCTCGGACCGGGTCGTCGGCTACGTCACGGCGGAGAACCTGAGCGAGCTCATGATGATCCGCGCCTCGCGCGAGCACGCGCCGGCGCATTCGCTGCGCGGGTAGGCCGCGCCGGTGGGGCCGTGTCGCGACCGCGCCTGAGGGAACCTTTTGACCGTTGGCTCGTTTGCTTTAAGCGGCTAGCGCGCGCCGGCGTCCCGACCAAGCCGGAAGCGCCTGCGCATTGGGATCGTTGCGCGATTTGCGCGATTGATGGCCGTCAAACACTCGCACACGCGCCTGTGTAAAATGAATGCAACGTCTCCGGTGCACGAGATTCAACGGTTTCCGTACCATCATGCGTCATTGTATCGTCATGCGGCAGCGCTGCGACTCGGATCGGACGGCACGCGTTTGCAGGTCCGATGCGAACATGCTCTCCTGTTCAAGGCTGCGCTGCGCGACGGTCCTCCTGGATCGTGCCACGGCGGCAGTGTGATCCGGTAAGCCTGGAGGCGGTAAGGTTGAGCCGGTTGATCGTCGTTTCCAACAGGGTTGCTGACCCGAGCCAGACGGCGCGGGCAGGGGGACTTGCCGTCGGCATTCTCGATATCTTGCGCGAGTGCGGCGGTCTCTGGTTCGGCTGGGACGGCACCACGGTCGCGGAAGGCGAGGCAGCCGAGATCAGCGTGACGGAGCACGACAACATCACCATTGCGACGATGCCGCTCAGCGACAAGGACTACCAGGACTACTACCACGGGTTCTCCAACAGCGTTTTGTGGCCCGTCTTTCACAACCGCCTCGACCTTGCGACGATCAACTCGGAAGCCGTCGACGGATACCGGCGCGTGAACGAAGGCTTCGCGCGCGCTCTCTCGACATTGATCCGGCCCGGCGACCTCATCTGGATTCACGACTATCACCTGATCCCGCTCGCCGCCGAGCTGCGCGAGCTGGGATGCCGCAACCGCATCGGCTTCTTCCTGCACATTCCCTTTCCCGGGCCGGAGGTCTATGTCGCCGCGCCCGAGCATGCCTGGCTCATGCGCTGCCTGCTCGCCTACGACCTCGTCGGCTTCCAGACCCAGGCCGACGTCAGCAACTTCGAGCGCAGCTTGCAGGAGCTGGAGGCCAAGGCGCGTCATGAGGGCCGTTACGGCGCGTGGCCGGAATTTTCCGGGACCGTCGCCGCCTTTCCCATCGGCATCGACGTCGAGGCGTTCGCGGCGATGGCGCGCACCGAGGAAGCGCAGGCGCGCATCCAGCGGCTCAATCGCCACGCGAGCGCGCGCATCCACATCATCGGCGTGGATCGGCTCGACTACACCAAGGGCCTGCCGGAGCGGCTGCGCTCGTTCCGCCGTCTGCTGGAGCTCTATCCGGAGAACCAGAAGGTGGCGACGCTGATGCAGATTGCGCCGCCCACGCGCGAGGACGTCGACGCCTATGCCGACATCCGCCACGAGCTGGAGGGCATGTCGGGCGCCATCAACGGCGAGTTCGGCGATTTCGACTGGACGCCCGTGCGCTACATCCATCGCGTGGTGCCGCGCGAGACGCTTGCGGCGCTGTTTCGCGGCAGCCACGTCGGTCTGGTGACGCCGCTGCGCGACGGCATGAACCTCGTCGCCAAGGAGTACGTGGCGGCCCAGGACGAGGCCAATCCGGGCGTGCTGGTGCTGTCGCGGTTTGCCGGCGCGGCGGAGGATCTGGTCGAGGCCCTGATCGTCAACCCGTACGATCCCGACGAGGTGGCGCACGCCATGCAGCAGGCCATCAAGATGCCGCTGGCGGAGCGCCGCGAGCGCCACGCCGCGCTCTTGGAAAGGGTGCACAAACGCGACGTGCGTCACTGGCGCGAGAGCTTCCTTGCGGCGCTCGCTGCGGGCAACGCGACGCTGGGGTTCATCCCCGAGGTCCGGGTCTAGCGCCGGCCGGCGCTTGGCGCGAGTCTACGCATCGGCGCGCGTCGTGCGGGTCTCTACTTAGAGGTATCCAAAGCGCGGTTTGGCAGTAGGCCCATAAGGCACCAAGCCGAGTGGCGCCCTGCAGCATAGAAATATATTGGAGGTTGGCGAGCTGACGCCAAAGCGCACGAAGGCCACACAGTGCACGCTCAGCAACGCCCGATCAGGCCGTTTTGCCCGCTGGGCGCATCAACTATCTGCTAGCACACCGCTAGCGTGTGGCAAAAGTGCCATAGACAGCGATCCCCGAATCGCCGCATCACCCTCGTGCAGCGAGTTCAGCTAACGTGAACCCGCATACTGCCGTCGTCTGGGAAGTTGGCCACAAAGGCCTTCTACTTCGCGGACGAATCGCTTTTGATCGTCCTCAAAGCAGGGGGCGCAATGTCCCCTATCAGGGGGCATCATCAGATGGCGATCAAAGAGCACTCTACCAAGCAAGACGCGTTCGAGTTTTACAGGGTCCTTCCGCCGGACAAGTCGCTGACGGTGGACGTCAAGCGACAAGAAAAAAAGAGTTCGAGGGGGCCGCAGCGCCTCGCGAATGCGGTTGCGAAGATCCCCACCGGGCCAAGCGCTACGGATCCGATCAACATCACGCCGCCTAAGATTGAAGCGAAGGCAACCGTGGTGGATGAGAAGTCCGCCGCGGCGGTGGGTCTGGGGATTGAACTTGGCACGTGGGACCGGCATCAAGGCCGGTTTTCTGTTGCCCGGGCTTGGCTGAATGGGCGCTACGTCTCTCGACGCCGCACCATCGTGCTCGCGGCCGTCGCCATCACGGTGCTTGGTGCGGTTACGTCGACTTACTGGCGTCCCTACGCCGTGTCTGCACTTGAGGCGGGACGTGCGTGGACCTTCGGCGGATCGACCGTACAGGCCAAGCCGAAGGTGGCGCCACGCACGGTGCAGAAGCGATACCAGTGTTGGTTCTTTGGCTGGCATCCCTGCAAGTAAAGAGTCTGCCCCAAGGCATCCCCTGGGACGGCGCAGCTTGTGATGGCCGTGTCCTCTTCCTAGCCCAGTCCGGTGTGTCCCCCGCCGCCAGCAGCACGGGAACGAGGCACGCGACCGACAGCGCCGTCGTCGACAGGGAGAACCACGCGGCCCACTCCGCCCGGCGCGCGCGGTCGTGCGCGTCGTTGGGGTTCATACTCGAGGTGCGGGCTTGGCGCTCCAGGGGCCCCCTCCCTCGACTTTTGCGAATTCCATTCCCATCTAAGCTTGAGCGGTCTCGGCCGCGTTTTTCATGCAAGCGTTTTGGATGGAGGTGTTCGTGCGTATTGATCAGATTGCGGCACGGTTCGACGCCATGGAGGCCAGCTTAGGCCGCGTTGGCGAGCGCTTGGAGTGCATGCCTCACAAACTGCAGAGCGCCGGCGCACAGTTCGACCGCATCGACAAGAAGCCCGGCGGTGTTGGCCGCCGTATCCCCGGGATCGTTGCCGACCTGGCCGAGAGGGTCACCGGCCGGCGCTGAGCACGGAGCGTGGGACGGCGTGCTCCAGCGATGCATTCCGCATACCGGGAAGCTGCGTGATGCGTCTCGCGTAAGCGCATGACGGTCGGGCTGGCTCCGCGGGTAGGATTCGAACCTACGACCAACCGGTTAACAGCCGGTTGCTCTACCGCTGAGCTACCGCGGAATAATCCAGCCTTATCAGGGACTTATCCCCTGAGCCCGGCGTTAAAGCGGGCCCCCGAGCGACAATCGACGCGGCTCGGAGGGGCACCGTATAGCCCAGCCGGAGAGGACTGACAACGCGCATGCAGGCCGCCGCCGCGCGCGGCGATCCTGCAATAAGAGTTGGAGGCCACGCCCGGAATCGAACCGGGGTGCGCGGATTTGCAGTCCGCTGCGTAACCACTCCGCCACGTGGCCAAACCGGTCGGCGCCGCAGCTGCACGAACGGGAAGGGCCGTTTATCACACCGCTCAGCGCCTGCAAAGCAATTGAGCCAACGGCCCCTTGCGCCAATTAGCATGGGATCGGGGCCATGCCATGCCTCGCGCAGCGCCAACCGCTCAGGTAAGCTTGCGGGCACGCAACCCGCAGGCGATCTCACGGGAGAAACGCGCAATGATCGACGCCGCACTACAGCGCACCAACATGGTGGAGAGCCAGGTCCTCACCAGCGACATCACCGACCGGCGCATCCTGCAAGCCATGGGTGATCTTCCGCGCGAGCGGTTCGTGCCCGCCGATCTGACGGCGCTCGCCTACATGGACGAGGCCGTGCCTCTCACGCCTGCGGCCGCCGGCGGGCTGCGGCGCTGGCTGATGGCGCCGCGGGTGCTGGCAAAGCTGGTGCAACTCGCCGAGATCGACGATGCGTGCCGGGTGCTCGATGTCGGCGCCGGCACGGGCTACGCGGCGGCCGTCCTGGGCAAGATCGCCAAGCTGGTGATCGCGCTCGAATGCGACAGCGGGCTTGCCGCCCAGGCGCGGGAGAAGCTTGCCGCGCTGGCGCTTGCCAACGTGAGCGTCGAGGAGGGGGGGCTCGCCGACGGCTGCCCCAACGAGGGTCCCTACGACGCCATCGTGCTGGGGGGCTCGATCTACGAGCGGCCGGACCAGCTGCTCGATCAGCTCAAGGACGGCGGCCGCCTGGTCGCCGTCGTCAACAAGGACGGGCTCGGCCGCGCCACAATATGGCGCCGGCTGGGACGCTCGCTTGACCGCTGGACGGCCTTCGACGCCGCCGCGCCTGCCCTGCCGGGCTTCGAACCTGAACCGGTATTTCAGCTCTAGCGTTTCTGGACGCTGTTTTTGCAGCGATAATCCGAGCGCCAACTTGCCCCTTTCAGGGCATCCTGCCGCGCCGGGCGGCCGGCCAAGGTGTGGGTTTGGAGCCACGCCTATGCAACGCTTTTTCCAGGCGTCACGCCAGCCCCTACACAAACATGTATAGGTTAAGCAGAGTTGCTTTAAAAAATGCGATTCGCTGAGCGGGCCTTTGCGGATGGCGCTGCCCAGGGGGCTGGGCTGGAGGTCTGCCAGGAGATGGTAATGCGGTCCGCCATCCGGAAGCGCTGTAGATGGGAGTGGGGTCGCCTTTTGGGTCGATCTTCGCCAGTTGTCTCGGGCGGTCCTCGACGTGGGGTATGGACCGGCCTGATGCTTTCCGCCTGCCTTTGCGCGGGCGTGTGCGCATTCGTGCCCGCGGCGCAGGCCGAGTCGCTGCTGGAGGCGCTGGCCGCCACCTACGGCTACAACCCGCGGCTCGATGCGCAGCGCGCCTTCCAGCGCGGCACCGACGAGGACGTGGCGCGCGCCATGTCGGGCTACCGCCCCACCGTCACCGGCAACGTCGACGTGGGCATCGAGCGCAACGACACGCGCCCTACCGGAGCGGACGACGGCTGGAGAAAACCGCGCGGCTACGGTGTGAACCTGGTGCAGCCGCTGTTTCGCGGCTTTCGCACCTACAACGCCGTCAACGAGGCGGAGGCGACCGTGCGCTCCGAGCGCGAGGTGCTGCGCGACGTGGAGCGCATCGTGCTTCTGCAGGCGGCGACGGCCTACATGGACGTTGTGCGCGACCAGGAGCTGGTGCGCCTCAACGAGAACAACGTCAACGTGCTGACGCGCGAGTTGAAGGCCAGCCAGGACCGCTTCTCGGTGGGCGAGGTGACGCGCACGGACGTGGCGCAGGCGGAGGCGCGGCGCGCTGATTCGGTGTCGCGGCTCGACGAGGCGCGCGCCAATTTGCGCACCAGCCGCGGCCGGTTCATGCAGGTCGTGGGCCATGAGCCGAGCGACCTGTCGTGGCCGCCGCCGCCCGATGAGCATCTGCCCCCCTCGCTGGAGGAGGCGATCAGGGTCGGCAACAACGAGGACCCGCTGGTGGTGGCGTCGCTCTACCGCGAGCAGGCGGCCAAGTATCTGGTCGATCGCATCCGCGGCGAGCTTCTGCCGACGGTGGAGCTGCAGGCCAGCTACGACGATCGCTTCAACTCCGGCCCCTTGTTCACCGAGGACGAGACCTCGGTGGTGCGCGGGGTGATGACGGTGCCGATCTACCAGGCGGGCGACGTCTCCGCGCGCGTGCGCCAGGCCAAGCAGAACCACATCGGCTTCATGCAGCAGATCGAGCAGATACGCACCGAGCAGCAGCAGGTTCTGGTGGCGGCCTGGTCGCAGCTGGAGGCGGCGCGCGCGCAGCTTCAGTCCGACCAGGTGGCGGTCCAATCGAACAAGGTGGCGCTGGCGGGCGTGCGCGAGGAGGAGAAGGTCGGCCAGCGCACGCTCCTGGACGTGCTCAACGCGGAGCTCGAGTACCTCAATGCGCAGGTGGATCTGGAGCAGACGCGGCGCGACCTGGTGGTGTCGGCCTACACGGTGATCGCCGCCATGGGCCGGCTCGATGCGGCCTGGATCGGGGCCGCGGCCTACGTTTACGACCCGGTGGTGCACTACAAGGAGGTGCGCCGCAAGTGGCTGGGGCTGTCGATCACCCACGGCGACGGGCGCCGCGAGGAGTTCCAGGCCACCCCCGTCCAGGACTACGACGCACCCCCGAAGTAGGTGCGCGTGCACACAGGCGGAGGCGCGCTTGCTCCTCAATGGGCCTTGTGGCAGTGTCCCCCGCGTTTCGCCGCATGCAATGCGCCGCCGCCGGCGCACGGGCTCCGGGCCCCAAAGCTGCTGCCGTAGCTCAGTGGTAGAGCACTCCCTTGGTAAGGGAGAGGCCGTGAGTTCAATCCTCACCGGCAGCACCATCGCAACCACCGCAGATCGGCATGCGTGCGCCTGGCGAGCGGCTGCTCGCCGGCGCGGCGCGGCGTCGCGATAGCTGTCAGGAATGACGTGAGCGACGGCAATGCAAAGGCCGCACGACACGGGCGGAGCCCCGCGAGGGGGGAGAGGGGCCCGCCCATGTCGTTGCGGCCAATGCGGCCAGGACAGCCGCGAGGTTCCGGGTTGCGGCACTCAAGGTCCGCAGCGCCCGCTCAGGCGTGGCAATCGCGGAACGCTTTGAGCGCGGACGTTCAAGCGACCGTCAACCCGGCCAACCGATCCCTAGAGGAGGATCGGCTTAGTCCTCGATGTCCTGCTGCTCCTGCTCGACGATGGGCGCGCCGCCCTGGGTGTCGGCGCCGGTACCCATGGGAACGTCGGGGCCAGGCGAGTTGCCGAGCTGCATGCGCTCCTGATCGACGATCGGGGCGTCGGGACCGCGCGAGGCACCCGGATCGACATCCGGCTGCGCTGAATCATTGAGCTGGTCCTGCTCTTCCGTAACGATGTCCTCGGCGTAAACGGGCGACAAGGCGAACAGTGCCAGTGCGCTCGAGGCCGCGAGAACCGAGAGGGTCTTGTTGATCGACATGTTTCCTCAACTCCACAAAGATCAAATTGTCACGATCTCACTTTCGACCGCTTGAGACACAAGCGCCCCGAACGTGCCACCGTCCGACGCCTATGATTTAGGCGCAAAACCCTAAGGTTCCGCTCGCTGAAATCCGACAATTGCAACTGTGCGAAACGTTGCATCGAATGCTTTGAGGCGTTCAGATGCGCGCAGGCGCCGGACATCGGCCCGGCGCCTGCGGTTTCCTCCCGTTCGACTAAACTTGCTTGTTATATTTGGTCGGTGCGGAACGCACCCGGCGGCACGTGGCCCTCGACGTAGGCGTGCTCCAGCGCGTCGAGCTGCGCCCACAGCACGTCGCACTTGAAGCGCACGGCAGCGACGCAGGCTTCCTGCTCGTCGCGGCTTTTCGCGTTGTGCTTGACGTATTCCAGCGCGAAGGTGGCATCGCGCGGGGCTTGCGTCAGGCGCCGCTTGAAGTAGGCCAGCACGTCGTCGGAGATGAAGTCGTAGTTCTCCAGCATGCCGGCGATGCGCTCGCGGTGGATCGAGGGGGCGAACAGCTCGGTGAGTGACGACGCGATCGCTACCGTCAAGGGCTGCTCGCGCACGAAATGCACGTAGGCTTCGACCGCGAAGCGGGTCGCGGGCAGTGCGCCCTTCATGGAGGTGACGTAGTCGCGGTCGAGACCGAGCCCGTCGGTCAGCACCAGCCAGCGCTCGATGCCGCCGGGCTCCTCGGGCGGCAGGCCGTCGTGGTCGTGCACCCGGTGCAGCCACTCGCGCCTAAGCTCGCGGTCGTGCACGCGGCTGACGAGGGCTGCGTCCTTCCTCGGCACGGCCTCCTGGTAGCAGTAGCGGTTGAGCGCCCACGCCTGCACCTGGCCCTTCGACAGCTTGCCGCCGTGCAGCAGCTTATGGAAGGTGTGCTTGTCGTGATAGCGCTCCACGCCCACGGCGCGGATGGCGGCCTCGAACTCATCGAGGCTCATGAGAGTGCTGACGGGCACGTTGGCGAAGCGGCGCTCGCTCATTGCCAATTTCCTCCTTCTGATGCCAGCTCCCCGCGGGCGGGCCGGCTCGTGTTCGACAAGGCTCGTGTTCGATATGCATTGGGGCGCGGCGGGCTCTCGCAGAGCGGCTGCACCCCGCTTGACGGCGATGGTGCGGTGACGGCCGTTTGCCGCCTTGATCGTTCTCAAAGGCCTGTGCGACGGCTGGTCGCAAAGCATGGGCGGGCCACCGCACGTGCGTGATCGATGCGGGCGAGCATCGGCGCCGCTCACTGGCGCCTTGCGCACCGTCCCGCTCGCGCGCCTCTCACCAATTCTTGAAGGCAAAGCATTAGGCTGTGCCGGCGCAAGACACCTCCGCAGGCGCCGCTCTTTTGCGCTCGTCGCGGACGCCTATATGTTCGCACGGCGGGTGCCGGCACCTCCGGGAGGCCCGCGTTGCAGGCACTGCAGGGTCGATAAGGGCTCGGCACGCGTTGCTGCCGGTGTATAAATGGCAAGGCTCACTTCCTTGAAAGAAAAGCGCAAAGAAGCACAGATGGACCAGATCGTTCGACCCAGCCGCTCCGAAGTCGAGGCGGCGTTCCGCACCATCATCCGCTGGACGGGCGACGACCCCGACCGCGACGGGCTCGCCGAGACGCCGGCACGCATGGCGCGGGCGTATGAGGAGTACTTCCGCGGCTACGAGGAGGACCCCGAGGCAATCCTGTCCAAGACGTTCGAGGAGATCGAGGGCTACGACGAGATGATCGTGCTGCGCGGCATCCGCTTCGAGAGCCACTGCGAGCACCACATCGCGCCCATCATCGGCCGCGCCTACGTGGCCTACATCCCCAACGGGCGCGTGGTCGGCATCTCGAAATTGGCGCGCATCGTCGAGGCGTACGCCAAGCGCCTGCAGATCCAGGAGAAGATGACGGCGCAGATCGCCAACGCCATCGACAAGGTGCTGCAGCCGCAGGGCGTCGGCGTCGTCCTGAAGGCGGAGCACTTCTGCATGACCGCGCGCGGCATCTTGAAGCCCGGGACTGACCTGGTCACGAGCCGCATGCTCGGCGTGTTTCGCGACAGCGCCATTACGCGCCAAGAGTTCATGTCGATCGTCGATTGAGGGGCGGACCAGACGTTTCGCGGAGCGCGCGAAAAGCGGCTTTTCGCGCCCGCCATCATTTCGCCCTCAGTGTGCTGACCCATAGGCTGCAGCGGGCCGATATCTATTAGGGGTAGATATCAGGGGGTTAGTCATGAGTCTGCTCGCTCGGCGCAAACGTGCGCCGGATTCCTATTTCGATCCGTACGAAGACGACGCGCTGGAAAGCCCGTTCTACCCGGGGGAGAGGATCTGTCCGCCGCCGGTCAGCACGCGCGGCAGCTCCATCTTGCGCGTGTGCATGGTGATCCTGTTCGTGGCCGGCGGCTGGTGGCTGCTCAGACACCCGGAAAGCTGGCCGGGTTGGCTTTCGACAAAAATCGCGACCGCGTCGGCCGTGATGAACGGCAGAGCAACGAGCGGCGTGATGCCGGCGATGGCCCCGGACCACGCTGATTCAGCGGAGCCCCCGTCGCAATTCGATACCGCGTCGCTGCAACCGCCGAGCGAGAGCACCGCCACCGATGTTGCGGCACCGCCGCCAGCTCAACCCCTGACGACGGTTGCCACGGCACCGGCCGACAAGGAGTTCTCGGTTTCGCCGCTTCCGCCACCCGCTTCCGACCAGGCCGACCCCTATCGGGCGCGCGCGGCCGCCGTGGGCCTTCACCCGGATCTGTCGCGGGTCCTTCTGTCGCGGCTGTCGCCGACCGACTACCGCAATGCGCGCATCGCCATAGAGACCGCCCTGGCCAAGACCCCCGATAGCGGCACCTACGTCTGGCCGCGCAAGCGCCGGCCTGAGCTGGCCCTTTTCGAGGTGCGCTTCGTGGCCGGCGCTACCGCCGGCTGCCGGCGCTACGTGGTGACGGTGACCAAGGACCGCTGGTCGACGACGGCCCCGCCGATGGAGAAGTGCGGCTCAAGCTTGGCCAGCCGTCGCAAGTGAGCTTCCGGCCGGTCACCTCCGCGGACAACGATCTCGTCAGCAATTGAGGCTAGGGCCTAGTCGTTCGTGTCGTTTAGGCGTTCTGGCTGCCACTGCGCCGCTGGGCCTGCCAACGCGCCAAGAGTCCGAAGGCAATGCCGCTCGCTGGCCAGACGACGACCATCGACACGACGGCGAACGGTTTGGAGTTCTGAAGGAACTCGTTGACGACGAACATCAGTCCAACCGGGATGCCCCAGGCGATGATGCCGTAGAGCACAGCTTCTCGAGCGGTCAACGCGCCCCAGGTGTTCTTATCGCTCCTCGGTGAGCTGAAGCCGGACAGACGGCGCACCACCATGCTCAGCGGAACGCCAACGAGAGCACCAATGATAAGTGCCGCGATCAACGGGGCCATCGGTCCAATACTTTTCAATTGGGGGACTGCATGCAGGAATGGCAACGACGCGCACGACACCGCCGCGTACATCCAACTGCCAAGGCAAGCAACGAGCATGCTAGATTTTTGTGACATGGGGCGTCTCCGATTGAGGGGGTGACGCCCATGTTAGCTCTTCACTGCGCGACCATGTCAGTTCCCCGAGTGACATTCGTCAGGGGCAGACCCATAGGGTCAGACCCTGTCGGATTACGCCGCGCAGCTGTTCAATCGTCATCTGCGGCGATCTCCTCGGTCGCAGCAGAGGGCGTCCCGTAATCCACCCGCACCAAATAGAGACCGCACGCCGGCGGCACGGGCCCGCACGCCGCGCGGTCGCGCGCTTCGAGCGCGGCTGCGAGATCCGGCGCGGCCCATTTGCCCTCGCCGACGAGCTTGAGGCTGCCCACCATGGAGCGCACCTGGTTGTGCAGGAAGGAGCGCGCCGACGCCGCGATGACGATCTCCTCGCCTCGAGCCTCGACGTCGAGCCGGTCAAGCGTGCGCAACGGCGAGTTGGCCTGGCACTGCGCGGCGCGAAAGGTCGTGAAGTCGTGGCGCCCCAGCATAACGCGCGCGGCGCCTGCCATCGCTTGCGCATCGAGCGGCACCGGCACCCACCACACGCGGTGGCGCTCGAGCGCCGGCGGCGCGCGCCGGCACAGGATGCGGTAGCGGTAGTGGCGCGCGGTGGCGCTGTAGCGCGCGTCGAAGTCATCGGCGGCCTTCGCGCAGTCGAGCACGACGACGGGTGCCGGCTTAAGGTGGAAGTTGAGCGCCTCGCGTATGCGGAAAGGCTCCCAGCTTTTGGCAAGATCGAAGTGCGCGACCTGCGCCAGCGCGTGCACCCCGGCATCCGTGCGCCCCGCCCCGCGCACGCTTGCCTCCTCCCCGCAGAAATCGCGCAGCGCCTCCTCGAGCGCGCCCTGCACCGACGGCCCCTGCGCCTGGCGCTGCCAGCCGTGATACGGCGTACCGTCGTATTCGATCAGGATGCGGTAGCGGGGCATGGGCGTATCCTAGAGGCGCGTGCCGCGCGCCAGCGCAAAGCCGCGCAACAGCTCCTTGGCCCCCATCGGCCGCTTGCCCGCGCGCTGCAGCTCCACGAGGCGCACCGCGCCTTTGCCGCAGGCGATCGTAAGCTGATCGTCGAGCACCTCGCCCGGCGCGCCGTCGGCATCGACAAGTGCCGTGCGCAACACCTTGATGCGCTCGCGCTTGCCGCTCGCCTCGGCCTCGAGCCACGCTCCGGGAAAGGGCGAAAGCCCGCGTATGTGATTGTGAACCTCGCGCGGGGGCCGCGCAAAATCGATGCGGGATTCCGCCTTGTCGATCTTGGCGGCATAGGTGACGCCCGCGACCGGTTGCGGCTGGCAGTCGAGCAGGCCGCGCTCCAAGGCGCCGAGTGCGCGCGCCATCAGGACGGCACCCTGGCGGGCCAACACGTCGTGCAGCTCGCCGGCGGTCATATCGGGCCCGATGGCGACCGGCTCGGCGAGGCATATGGGGCCCGTGTCGAGCCCCTGCTCCATGCGCATGACGGTGGCCGCGGTCGCCTCATCGCCGGCCATGATGGCACGCTGAATGGGAGCGGCGCCGCGCCAGCGGGGCAAAGCCGAGGCATGCAGGTTGAGGCAGCCCAGGCGCGGCGCGGCGAGCACGGGCGCCGGCAGCAGCAGGCCGTAGGCGACGACGACGGCAACGTCGGGCTTGAGCGCGGCGAACGCCTGCTGCTCGGGCGCGCCCTTGAGGCTCTTGGGCGTGCGCACCGCAATCGACGCCTCCTCGGCGACGCGATGCACCGGCGAGATCTTGTCGGCCATGCCGCGGCCGGCGGGACGCGGCGGCTGCGTGTAGACGGCGGCGACCTCGTGGCCCGCGCCCAATATTTCCGCAAGCGTGGGCACGGAGAAGTCGGGCGTGCCCATGAAAACGATGCGCAGCGTCATCGACGAGATCCGCTTGCAGGATGGCGCAGGACGGCGTCAGAGGGCCTCGGTCGTGCGCGCCTGCTTCTTGAATTTGCGCACCACCATGTCGCGCTTCAGCGACGAGAGGAAGTCGATAATGAGCTTGCCGTCGAGATGGTTGATCTCGTGCTGGAGGACGGTGGCCAGCAGCCCCTCCGCCGCCAGCTCCCGTGGCTCGCCGTCGCGATCGAGGTAGCGCACGGTGAGGGTGGCCGGCCGCTCGATCTCCACCAGCACCTCGGGGATCGACAGGCATCCCTCCTCGTGCAGGCGCATTTCCGAGCCGAGCGCAACGATCTCGGGGTTGACGAGGCACAACGGACGCGGCCCCTCGCCCTCCGGCGCAACGTCGAGCACGACGACGCGGCGTGGAATGCCCACCTGGATCGCGGCGAGGCCGACGCCCGGCGCCGCGTACATGGTTTCCAGCATGTCGTCCATCAGCCGGCGCAGGTCGTCATCCACGCGCTCAATCGGCGCGGACACCTTGCGCAGGACGGGATCGGGCAGCGCTATGATCGGCCGCTTTGCCATGGTGCTGAGATAGGAAAGTCCGCCGTGGCGGTCAATCGCAGCGAGGCGCCGTGATCACGCTGTCCCACAAGGGAAAAATGCAGTCGGCCCCGACGCGTCGTCCGGATTGCCCGGAAATGAAGCGCCAGGGCCGTGTTGGGCTCACTGCGAGGGCCCGGCGGCACGCATCCGCCGCCGCCGCCCTCGTGGGAGTGGGTCAAGCGTTCTACTCGGGCTGTGAGGCGCCGCCGTCGCCGGCCTCCATGCCGCCCGAGCCATCGCCCATGCCGGGATCCATGCCGGGGTCCATACCCTCCTGGTCCGTGCCCGGGTCCATGCCCGGATCGGCCATGGCGTCCCCGGCGTCAGGATCGGCGGGCACATCCGTCATAGTGCCCTCGTCGGGGGGAAGCTGGTCATCCTGCGCGTATACGGGCGCAACCGACCCCAGTGCGAGCAGACTCGTGGCTGCCAGGGCCAGCAAGACTTTCTTCGTCGTCATCGTTTTTGTCTCCATAGACGTTAGGTCTCCCTCAGGGCGATCGCGGGGACGGCGACCCGAAAGGTCGCCCTGCGCGAACCGGCCGCGGAGCCCGCCGGGATCAGCAGCTCAGAAAAAAGCGGATTTGAGGCGGAGTTGACCCTCGGTAAAAATACGGTGTTCGCGTGCCCCGGTGGCAACGAGACCGCCTAGACTGCGCCGACCGATGCCCGCCGGGGCGGGCCGGCCGGAGAACCGCCGTTTCATGCTTGCGGTGGTAGACCGGGAGCCCTGGGCCGCCGCCCGGCCGCCTCGGACACATGGGCCTGACCACTCGCCCGGCATCGCGCGCGTTTCGCTCGTGCTTGTTTGAGAGCCATTGCACCTCAGATGTCACCAACGCTGATACTCGGCTGGCAGGAATGGATCGCCCTACCCGATCTCGGACTGCATGCCCTCAAAGCCAAGATCGACACCGGGGCCAAGACGTCCGCCTTGCATACGCACGCGATCGAGCCGTACGGCACGACCAAACGCCCCATGGTGCGCTTCGTCATTCATCCCGATCCCCGGCACCCCGATCTGGAGGTCGTGGCATCGGCGGCGGTGGTCGACCGTCGCGAGGTCATCAGCTCCAACGGCGAGCGCGAGGAGCGCTTGGTCATCGCAACGCGGCTTTGCCTGGGCGATGGCGCCTGGCCGATCGAGGTCACGCTGACGAACAGGGAGCAGATGACCTACCGCATGCTGATCGGCCGCCAGGCGATCCGCGCAAACATGCTCGTCGATCCGGCGGCGTCGTTCCGCCTGCCAAAGCTCAGCTACACGCTCTATGGCGGCGACTGATCTGCGTGCGCAATTGCTGCCAAGCTACTCAAGCCCCAGTGCCGTCAGCAATGCGCTGTTGACGATCTCGGCGCTGCAGGAGCGCTCGGCCTTGGTGCGGCTTGCGCGCGCCAGCGGCGCGATGAGATCGGGCCGCTTCAGAAAGCTCTCCATCGCCGCGGCCAGTGCATGCGCGTCGCGCGGCGCAACGAGACATCCGTTGACACGCTCGTCCACCGTGTCGCGGCAGCCGGCAACGTCTGCGGCAATGATAGGGCGCCCCGCCGCCATCGCGTCGAGCACAGGCTGCGGCATGCCCTCGGCATGCGATGGGTAGACGAACACGTGACACCGGCCGAGCAGGCTTGCGGCATCCTCCGCCGCGCCCAAATACTCCACGGCCGTTCCAAATCCGGCGAGATCCTCTGGCCGGATGCTCGCGGAACCCTCCACGATGGGACCCGCGAGCAGAAAGCGGGTATTGGGCGCGCGCGCGCAGACCTCGTGTGCCGCCTCGCAATACTCGACGATGCCCTTGCGCCGGTCGAGCGGCGCGATCATCAGAAAAACGAGACCCTGGACGAGCGGCGGCAGCGGAACGATCTTTTGATGGTCGAGGTCAACACCCGCTCCGGGCACGGCCACGGCCGGCAAGCCCTGCGGCAGCAGGCCGAGCCGCTGCATGAGGCCCAAGTCCTCGCGATTGTAGAAGACGGCCTCGTCGGCCGCGCGCAGCGCCTGGCCGTAACGCCAAGCCGGCAGCTCGTCGCCAGCCAGCTCTCCGGCGAAGCGGTGCTCGGGCAGTTGATCGACGAGCAGCACGACCCGCTCCGCACCGAGGCTCTTGGCCGCCAACGCCGCATAGACCATGGGCCTGCCACCGCATCCCAAGACGACGTCCGGCGCCCAATCGGCAAGCACCGCCTTCAGCAGTCCGACCGCCTTCCAGTCGGCAAACAGGCGCGGCCCGCCCGAATTGGCGGTGAAGGCGGCTCGCTCGACGCCGATCTCGTCCAGGGAACGCACATCGTCATCGGCGAACTGCGGTGCGACCGCCAGGACGCGGTGGCCGCGGGCAACGATGTGCGCAAACAGGGAAGTGCCAAGCCGGCGCAGGGCGTCGCCCGACGAGGTGACAATGGCGAGGCGCTTTGTGGCCGCCGCCGCCGCAGGCGCGGGCATCGCCATGTCAGTGCAAGGTCCGCGAGGAAGGGGGCGCCCACGCCTTGACCGGCGGCTCATCCTCGTGCTGCAGGGGAACCGGCTCTGCGTGGTATCCTTCCACCGTGCGCATCAGCACGGCCTGTATCGTATCGAGGTCGCGCATGTCCATGGCCGCCTTGAGCACCTCCAGCTCCCGTTCCAGCTCGGCCGTGGGAAGAAGCGGCTCGTCGGAGCGCAGGATGCGGGAGTGCTCGGTTGCCGTCGTGTTAACGCCGATCAAGAGCTCCTCGTAAAGCTTTTCGCCCGGACGCAGCCCGGTATAGACGACGGCGATGTCGCCGTCGGGGTTCTGCGGCCCTTTGACGTCGAGACCCGTGAGCCGGATCATCAGACGCGCCATGTCGTCGATGCGCACCGGCTCGCCCATGTCGAGCACGAACACGTCGCCGCCTTTGGCCATGGCGCCTGCCTGAATGACGAGCTCGGCCGCCTCGGGAATGGACATGAAGTAGCGGATGATATCGGGATGCGTGACGGTGACCGGGCCGCCGCCACGGATCTGCCGGCGGAACTTCTTGACCACCGAGCCGGAGCTGTCGAGCACATTGCCGAAGCGCACCATGGTGAAGATGGTCGAGCCGCCGCCGGCGGCCGCATCCTGCAGGATCAGCTCCGCCAGACGCTTGCTCGCCCCCATCACGTTGGTCGGGCGCACGGCTTTGTCGGTCGAGATGAGCACCATGAGCTCGACGCCGGCCGCCTTGGCGCATTCGGCGACCACGGCGGCGCCGAACGTGTTGTTGCGCAGGCCGCACACGGGATTCTGCTCGACGATGGGCACGTGCTTGTAGGCGGCGGCGTGATAGATCACGTCGGTTCCGTGGCGCCCGATCGTCTCGCCAACCATGGCGGCATCGAGCACCGAGCCGAGCACGGCGACGATCTCCGGGCGCGGCAGTCCATCGCGCCAACCGCCGACGATCTCCAACACCTCGTTCTCGATCTCGTATAGAGCCGCCTCGGAGAGGTCGAGCAGCACGATCTTGCGCGGACGCTGCTTCAAGAGCTGGCGCACCAGCTCCGAGCCGACGGAGCCGCCGGCGCCCGTCACCAGGATGGACTTGTCGCGCGACTTGCGTGCCAGCAGCTCGGCGTTGGGGGGAACCTTGTCGCGCCCGAGCAGGTCGTTCACCTCCAGCGGTCGCAGATCGGTGACGCTGACGCGGCCGGAGGCGATGTCGTCGACGGCGGGGAGGATCTTCACCTCGACGGCGTGCGTCTGCAGCTCCCGCAGCAGGCGCCTGCGCTCGCGCCGGCGCTCATCGGGAAGCGCGATGAGAATCTCCCTCACCTTGTGGCGCTCGATGAGGTGGCCGAACCTGTCGGGGTGATAGACCTTGAGCCCCGCCACGTACTGGCGCCACAGCGAGGGCTCGGTATCGACGAATGCCACGGCCTCGCGGTCATAGGTGCGGCGCAGTGCGGCGAGAAGCTGCACGCCGAGCCGGCCGGCGCCGAAGATGATGACGGGCTTACGGTCGACGCCCAGCTTCGAGACGCGGATGCCGGCGCTCTCAAGGAACAGCGCCGCCACCGCGCGGCTGGCGGTGATGAGCAGCATCGACAGAATGCCGTAGCCGAGGATGGCGGAGCGCGGGATACCGAGCTGGCCGAACATGAACACCAGCAGCGACCAGACCAGCACCGACAGCCAGATGCAGCCGATGATTTTCGTATGGCCCTGGTAGCCGAGATAGCGCGTGACCAGCTTGTAGAGGCCCGAAACCGCAAACGTGAAGACGGTGATGAGCGGCGCGCACACGATCAGGAAGGCGGACCACCAGTCCGGCGGCACGTAAAGCTCGTTGTAGCGCAGCGATACGGAGAACCAGAGCGCAAAGGTCAGCAGCGAAAGATCAAGTGCAACGAGAATGATGCGCTTGCCGACGCGCGGAAGCTCGAGCAGCCACCTTCGCCACCGTACCCACAACGGGTCTTGTGCACGAATGACGGTCACGTTCCCCCTTCACCCTGCCCCAGAAAAGCGACCCGGCGGACAACGGCTCTCGTCCAAACCTGCCAAAACTGGCGTCCGAAATGCCGGCAGGGACGGCCTAGGGATAGCACCTGCGCCATGGCCTCACCAGGGCGCCGCCTGTACATATGCACCCCCTTTCACTGTTAACGCTGCGTTGGACGGCACACAGTGTTGCATCTACCTAGGCGGCTTTGGCCGCCAGTGTGGCAATCCAGCGGTAGGCGAGCCACACGGCAAGCGTCCCGAACGCGACGCCCGCCAGCATGCTGCCCGTGAGCACTCCCGGCGCGCCGGCAAGATGCGATCCCAAGGCAACGAGCGGAATCGTCCCCAGCGTGGCGCGTCCCCAGTTGAGCGCCGTGGAGTAGTGCGCGCGACCCAGCGTGTTGAAGGCGGCGTTTGCGACGAACAGCGCGCCCATGAACACGAACGCCGGTGCAAGGATGCGGCAGAAGAACACGATGAGATCCGCCGTCTCGCCTTTTGCGTCGAAGGCGGCCGCGAGCGGCCAGGCGAGCAGCGCCAGCGTGGCCCAGGCCATTGCCGTGTAGGCGCCCGTCACCAGCAGCGACTGGGTCAACGTCGCGCGCACGCGATCGAAGGCTCGCGCGCCGTAGTTCTGGCCGATGATGGGCCCGATGGTGCCCGACAGCGCAAAGATGGCACCGAACGCCACCGGCATTAGCCGTCCCAGGATCGCCCAGCCGGCCACGGCGCTGTCGCCGAACGGCGCCATTGAGCGCGTGACGTAGGCATTGGCGATGGGAGTGGCGATGTTGGTGAGCACCGCGGGAACGGCGATCGCGATCAAGGCCGGCGCGTCCGCCACCACCGTGGGCACGCGCAAGCGCCCGGCCAGATCGTGCACCAAGATCACGCCGTAGAGCCCCACGCCCATCATAACCATGCGCGCAAGAGCAGTGGCGATCGCCGCACCGTGGATGCCCATTCCGAGACCAAGGATCAAGACCACGTCGAGCAGCGTGTTGACCACCGCGCCGATGAGCGTGACGTTCATCGCCCGACGTGCATCGCCGACCGAACGCAGCACCGACGCCGACGTCATCGCCACAGCGAGCGGGGGAAGCGCCGGCACGAGGATCATCAAATAGTCGGCGGCAAGGTCATAGGCGCGGCCGGTGGCCCCCAGCAGCACCAACAGCTGCGGGATTGCCAGCCAGATACCGAGGCTCAGAACGCCAGCCGTCGCGAACGTGAGCACGTGCGCATTGAGCGACAGGCGCCGCGCGCGCATATGGCGGCCGGCCCCGAGCGCGGGCGAGACCACCGAGGTCGCGGCGATCGAAAGGCCGAGGCCCATCGAGACCGTCAGAAACACGATGGAGCCCGCATAGCCGACGGCTGCCACGACCGCCTCATCGCCCTGCCAGCTGAGAAAGAGGATGTTGGCAAGGTCGCCGAGGAAGATGGCCATCAGGCCGACGGCACCCGTTCCCGTCATCACCAGGATGTGACGCAAGGTCGAGCCGGTGACGAACTTGGGCGGGGCCGGGCCGGCCCGGCGCTCGCTGGCGCCATTGCGCATGAAGCCAACCCTTTTGAGCCGCTGTGAGGGGGATACCGCCGTTAGCGCGTCTAATCACACGCGGCGGCGCGCCTTGATGGCCGCCGCGAGCGTGCCCTCGTCGAGGTAGTCGAGCTCCCCGCCGATGGGAACGCCTTGGGCCAGGCGGGAGACCTCGACCCCCGTCGGCACAAGCTGCTCGGTCACGTAGTGCGCCGTCGACTGACCTTCCACCGTCGCGTTCAGCGCCAGCAGGATTTCCTTAACCTCTCCCGACCCCGCCCGCTCGATCAGCTTGGCGATATTGAGCTGATCGGGCCCGATCCCGTCGAGGGGGGAAAGATGTCCGCCCAGCACGTGGTAGAGGCCGTTGACGACGCCGGCCCGCTCCAGCGCCCACAAGTCGCCGATCTCCTCCACGACGACGAGCAGCGAGGCATCGCGGCGCGGATCCTGGCACAGGCTGCACGGCGAGACCGTATCGAGATTGCCGCACGTGGGGCACTCGACGATCTTTTCGACCGCGCTCGCCAGCGCCTCCGACAACGGCAGGAGCAGCTCGTTGCGCTTCTTGAGCAGCGCCAGCGCCGCCTTGCGCGCCGACCGGGGCCCAAGCCCGGGCAGGCGGCCCAGCAGCTGCACGACGCGTTCGATTTCCGGGCCTGAGACTTTCCGGGTCATGAGGAAACAGTTAGAAGACAACCTTGGCGTGAAGGGCCGCTTGCGATCGCAGTCGGCACGGGCAGGCCCCTATAGAGCGCCAGATCATGGGCTGCCAAGTGGACAATGCTCGCAATCCTGACCCAAGTCGCTCGTTTCGTTCCCTACTTATGCACCAATTACCAATACGGCCACGTCTTTAGCTGACAACCAGAGTAGATTATTTTCTGCTGCAAAAGACCGACAACAAGGAAAGACGACAACCGGGCATCGCCTCGTGGTGATGGGAGGACGACTCAAATGCAACTCATCGTGAAAACGGACACGCCGGCAGCCGCTCTTGAGCGTGTGGGCGCCAAGATCAAGATGCGCAACCGCTACGACAATTTCATCGGCGGGGCCTGGGTGGCGCCGGCCAAGGGGCAGTACTTCGAGAACCGCACGCCAATCTCGGGCGAGGTGGTTTGCGAGGTGGCCCGCTCGACGGCAGAGGACATCGAGACGGCGCTCGACGCCGCGCATGCGGCAGCCGACGCCTGGGGCAAGACGGCGCCGGCTGCGCGCGCTGCCGTGCTGTTCAAGATCGCCGACCGCATGGAGGCGCATCTCACCGAGCTTGCAACCGTCGAGACCATCGACAACGGCAAGCCCATCCGCGAGACGACGGCCGCCGACCTGCCGCTCGCCGTCGATCACTTCCGCTATTTCGCCTCTTGCATTCGTGCCCAGGAAGGCTCGCTGTCGGAGATCGACGAGACGACGATTGCCTACCACTTCCACGAGCCGCTGGGCGTCGTCGGCCAGATCATTCCCTGGAACTTCCCCATTTTGATGGCCGTGTGGAAACTCGCGCCGGCGATCGCTGCCGGCAACTGCGTCGTCCTGAAGCCCGCCGAGCAGACGCCCATGAGCATCATGGTGCTGATGGACCTCATCGGCGACCTGTTGCCGCCCGGCGTCCTCAACGTCGTCAACGGCTTCGGCGTGGAGGCCGGCAAGCCGCTCGCCTCCAACCCGCGCATCGCCAAGATCGCGTTCACGGGCGAGACGACCACGGGCCGCCTCATCATGCAGTACGCGGCCGAGAACATCATCCCGGTCACGCTCGAGCTCGGCGGCAAGTCGCCCAACGTCTTCTTCGCCGACGTTCTCAACGAGGATGACGATTTCTTCGACAAGGCGCTGGAAGGCTTTACCATGTTCGCCCTCAACCAGGGCGAGGTGTGCACGTGCCCGTCACGCGCCATCGTGCAGGAGCAGATCTACGACGCCTTCATGGAACGCGCGATCGAGCGCGTTAAGAAAGTCGTGCAGGGCAACCCGCTCGATCCTTCGACCATGCTCGGCGCCCAGGCCTCCTCCGACCAGCTGGAGAAGATCCTGTCCTACATCGACATCGGCCAGGGCGAGGGCGCCAAGGTGCTGACCGGCGGCAAGAAGGCCGACCTCGGCAAGGGCTTCGAGGGCGGCTACTACGTCGAGCCGACGGTGTTCGAGGGCCACAACAAGATGCGCGTGTTCCAGGAGGAGATCTTCGGGCCGGTGCTCGCAGTCGCCAAGTTCAAGACCGAGGAGGAGGCGCTGTCGATCGCCAACGACACGCTGTACGGCCTCGGCGCCGGCGTGTGGTCGCGCGACGGCAACACCGCCTACCGCATGGGCCGCGGCATCAAGGCGGGGCGCGTGTGGACCAACTGCTACCACCTTTACCCCGCGCACGCGGCATTCGGCGGCTACAAGCAGTCGGGCGTCGGGCGCGAGACGCACAAGATGATGCTCGACCACTACCAGCAGACCAAGAACATGCTGGTGAGCTACAGCCCGAAGGCGCTCGGGTTCTTCTAAGGGATTGGTGCCGTGGAGTGGGAGGCCGGGCCGTGCGCCCGGTCTTTCGCTTCTCGCCTCAAGTCCGGGATCGCCATGACCGTTCTTAGAGTGTCGCATACACCCGCCGCCGCCGAGCTGATCGGCAAGCTGCGCCGCGCGCACGGCGATCTCATGTTCCACCAGTCCGGCGGCTGCTGCGACGGCAGCGCGCCCATGTGCTATCCGCGGGGCGAGTTCAAAATAGGCCAGCGCGACGTCTATCTCGGCCAGATCGCCGACTGCCCCCTCTACATCAGCGGGCCGCAGTTCGAGTACTGGCAGCACACCCACCTCATCATCGATGCGGTGCCGGGCCGGGGCGCCGGGTTCTCGCTGGAGGCGCCCGAAGGCATGCGCTTTCTGACGCGCTCACGCGTCTTCTCCGACGCCGAGCTTGATGAGCTGGAGCGCGAAGGCCCGCCGCCGCGCGGCCCCGAGGCGATGGACTAGCGTGAGCCACCCCCCAAACAAACAGGGCCCTTCGCGGGAAGGGCCCTGCCACTATTGCGCATATTCTCTGGCGCTTGCTCAGTTCGCCTTCGTCGCGCCGGCCTTGACGCTCACGGCGACCGGCACCGTATCGCCGTCCTTGACGGCAGTGCCGGTCCAGTTGCCGTTGGCGTCCTTCACCAGCGGCGACACGTTCTTGTAGCCCAAGTGCATCAAGTGCTGGCGGGCGTCTTCCATCGTGAAGGGATTTCCGATCGTTGCGGTCGTGTCGGTGGCGAGTGCGGGAAGCGCAAGGCCGGCGGCGAGCACAGCGGCCAACAGAGACGTGCGGATCATGGAGTAGCTCCTCAAATTTTGTGGGGGGGAAAACGCAACGGGCCCGACGCATACATTCGTCAGGCCCGATGCCGTCAGGCGATGGCTTTAGATGATGTCGATCTCGGCCGGCAGATAGCTGGTGACCTCGAGTCCGACTTCCTGCTCGCGAACCTGCGGCTTGTTCCAGGTCTTCATGATTTCCTCCAATTCGAGTCAAAAGTAGCTTCCAATGCAGGTGGTCCGTGCGACCGCCCCTGGGTCTCTATTTGGAGAAGGTGCGCGATCACTGCCACTCACTTCGCCGTGGGTTGCAGCGAGCAATTCTTCATCGCGCGTGATGGCGCCTGGGCGTTGGGGCCAACTGTGCGTGTGGCGGCGGTCGCCAGCGCATCACGATCCCTTGAAGCCTGCACGGCCTTGCGCGCGCTTCGTGGAAAAAAATAGTTCCCCCAAGAGGTGCGCTCACGCTCCTCCGCCCCGGCGCGCTGTCGCGAGCTCATGCGCGGCGGCGACACGATGCTCAGTCGACGCAAAGCCAGCGATCGCGTATGGCCAACAAAAGGGGGCTAAGCGGGTGCGGACTGCTTCGATGGCGCGCTGTGGCCTGGCGGCACTAGGAATCGGGACGATCCAAGTCAACATTCCCGTCCGAACTGCAAAGGTTGGCGTTCCCGCGACCCGGTGAGAAGGCGATGAGGACTGCTCTTATTGCGACGATCGCGCTGCTGTGCTGCTGGCTCGGGCCCGAGGCTGGTTGCCTGGCTGACGTCGCCTCGCCGTTCAAGGACCTGCCGGGGCGATGGGTCGGCGAAGGGCGGCTCGGGCTCAAGAACGGCAAGGTCGAGTCCGTCAAGTGCCGCGCCACCTATTTTCTGTCGGACAGCTCCGACGAGCTCAAGCAGAACATCAGGTGCGCATCCGCTAGCGGCAAGATCGAGGTCAAGAGCGTCGTCGCACACCACTCCGGCACGCTCTCGGGCACCTGGAACGAGCTCATCTACAATCTCGGCGGCGAGCTCACCGGCGCGGTGACGCCGCACGGCTTTCGCATCTCCGTGCGCGGCTCGGGCCTGACCGCCAACATGGACGTGATCATCAAAGATCTGCGCCAGATCGTCGAGATCCAGTTCTTCGACAGCGCACTGCTCGGTCTGACGCTGATCCTGGAAAAAAGCTGACGCGCTGAGACCTGCGCCGGCTATCCGCCTGCCTTCTGGTAGGTGCCGATGATTTGCGTCTCGGCCAGCACGTGGCCTTGCATGGCCGCCTCGACGTCCGCTTTCTTCGGCTTGGCCAGGCCCGCAAGCGTCGTGTCGAGCGCATAGAGCTTGAAAAAGTAGCGGTGGCGGCCGATCGGCGGACAAGGACCGCCGTAGCCTGTGCGTTTCCAGTCGTTGAGACCGCCATTCGCTCCCGGCGGCAGCGCATCGTCGGCGACGGCCTCGGGCAAGCCGGCGGAGTCGGGAGGTAAGTCGTAAAGCACCCAATGCACCCACGTCCGTTGCGGAGCTGCCGGATCGGGCGCGGCGGGGTCGTCGACGATGAGGACCAGGCTCTTGGTGCCGTCGGGGACACCGGACCATGCCAATGCGGGAGAGATGTCCTCGCCCTCGCAGGTGTACCTGGCGGGAATGGCCGCACCGTCGGAAAATGCGGGTGACGTTATCTGCAGTGTCATCGTCGCCTCCTCGGCCGCGGCTTCCCAACAAAGGAGCAGCGCAGCAGCGCAGAATCCCGCCAGAGCTGCTCGGCTCCGCTGCCGGCTCCAAGCGCGCAACATGGCCCGCACCTCCGTCTAGAACAGCTTGAGTCCGGGCGGAATGGGCAAGCCGCCCGTCATCTCCTCCATTTTCGCCTGCAGCTGTGCATCGAGCTTCACTTTGGCGTCCTGCGCCGCCGCGACGATCAGATCCTCCAGGATCTCGGCATCATCCGGCTTCATCAGGCTGGGGTCGATGACGACCTTCTTCGTCTCCCCCTTGCCCGACAGCGTGACCTTGACAAGGCCGGCGCCCGCCTGCCCCTCGATCTCCAATACGGCAAGCTCCTCCTGCATCTTCTGCATCCGGGCCTGCACCTCGCCCATCTGCTTCATGACGCCCATTAGGTTCTTCATGCGTGTGCCTCTCTGCCTTTCATCAGCCCGTGCCCGTCTCGTCCTTGCCGGGCCCGAGCAACGGCCGCACCTCGGCGATCTTTGCGTCGGGGAACCCGTCGAGCACGGCCTTGAGAGCGGGATGCGTCTTCAAGGCCTCGAGCTCGGCCGCCTCGCGCTCGCGCCGCACCTCGCCGATCGGGGGCTCGCCCGCCGCCTTCGACAGCATCACCACCCAGCGCCGCTGCGTCCAGGCGATCAACTTTTCGCGCAACTCGTTGGCGATGTGCGGCGGCGCGCCTGGCAACAGGAAGATGTCGATGGAGCCGGCCGCTGCATCGAACTTGACGAGGCTCACGTGCTCTTCCAGGTGCACCTTGAGCTTTGCGTCGCGCCGCTCTCCGACGAGGGCCACGACCTCGGCGAAGGAGCGCGGGTCGGGAAGTAGCGCGGGAGCCGGCCCGCCCTCTGCAGGTTCGTAACCGCCCGCGGCCTCCTCCTCGTCGAAGGTGTCTTCGTCCTCATTTGCCGCGGTCCGGTTGAGCGGCAGCTCGCGCGCATTGCCGTTATCGTGCGCTGTAGGCTTGGCGCCGCCAAGCTCCAGCGCCTCTCGCCCGCCGAGCGAGCGGATCAGCTCGTCGGGCGCCGGCCAATCCGAGGTGTGGGCAAGCCGGATCAGCACCATCTCGGCGGCAGCGCGCGGGTTGGGTGCGCGCGCCGTCTCCTCCCAGCCCTTGAGCAGCATCTGCCAGGCCCGCGCCAGCAGCGGCGTCGACAGCCGCTCGCCCAGGGATAGCGCACGCCGCTTCTCCTCCGCGCTCAAGGCTTCGCTGCCGGCCTCCGCGCCGACCGCCTTGCAGCGTGCGGCCGCGTGAACGGCTTCGGCCAGATCGCCGATGACCTGACCGGGCTCGGCGCCGTCCTGATGCAAGGCATCGAGCGCGTTGAGCGCCGCCTTGGCGTCGCCGCGGAAAACGTGCTCGAGAAGATCGAAGATGCGCCCGCGATCGGCGAGGCCCAGCATGGCGCGCACGGTCTCAGGCGCGACCTCGCCCTGGCCCATGGAGATCGCCTGGTCGAGCAGCGAGAGGCCGTCGCGCACCGAGCCTTCGGCCGAACGCGCTATCATGACGAGCGCGTCGTCGGACGCGTGAGCGTTCTCGTTGGCGACGATCTTCTTGAAGAGCTGGCTGAGCTCCGGCACGTCGACGCGGCGCAGATCGAAACGCTGGCAGCGCGATAAGACCGTCACCGGAACCTTGCGGATCTCCGTCGTCGCGAAGATGAACTTGACGTGCTCGGGCGGCTCCTCGAGCGTCTTCAGAAGGGCGTTGAAGGCGCCCTTCGACAGCATGTGAACCTCGTCAATGATGAAGACCTTGAAGCGCGCCACGAGCGGCCGGTAGCGCGCGCTCTCGATCAGCTCGCGGATGTTGTCGACGCCGGTATTGGAGGCGGCGTCCATCTCAACCACGTCCGCATGGCGGCTTTCCATGATCTCCGCGCAGTGGCGTCCTGGTCCGGGCATGTCGAAGGTGGGCGCGCCGACATCATCGGTCTCGTAGTTGAGCGCGCGCGCGATGATGCGGGCCGTCGTCGTCTTGCCGACGCCGCGTACGCCGGTGAGCATGTAGGCCTGCGCGATGCGCCCGGAGGTGAAGGCGTTGCGCAGGGTCCTGACCATTGCCTCCTGGCCGATGAGGTCGTCGAAGGTCTGCGGCCGGTACTTGCGCGCCAGCACGACATAGGGCACAGGCGCGGCCGCCTCGGCGGCCGCCGGCTTGCTCTTCGCACTTTCGGATTTCTTTTTCGCCATGTCCCTGCCCTAGGCCCGCAGGGCCTCGGGCCGCAAGTGCGGCCCGGCGCTGAGCGCCGCCCTCGCGGAGGGCGCCGCATCGCCAACGGCGATGCGTACAGCGCCCGTGAGCGAAATCAAAGAGGAGGCTGGCGAACGACCCGCGTCCTGATCGTTAGGGCTGCTTCCTTCCGGACCTGACCCGGTTGGCGAGGGATGCGTCCGCCGCCAACCTCCCAAACCGATTATGGGGGCAGGCGCTGCGCCTTACAACCCTCGCAGCAAGCCCTTGATGCGGCTACACACATCTGCCGCCGTCGACCTCGAGCGCCACGCCGGTGATGAAGGCCGAATCCGGCTCGGCGAGGAACAGCGCCGCGTTGGCGATGTCGTGCGGACGCGACAGGCGCCCCAGGGGAATGGTGGCCACAAACTTCGCCCGGTTCTCCGGCGTGTCAGCCATTCCCATGAACTGCGTCAAGAGCCCCGTCTCGCCCATCACCGGGTTGATGGCGTTGACGCGGATCTTCCTGGGCGCCAGCTCCACGGCCATCGACTTGGTCAGCGTGATCACGGTGCCCTTGGAGCCGTTGTACCAGGTGAGTCCGGGGCGCGGGCGCACGCCCGCCGTGGAGGCGATGTTGATGATGGTGCCGCCGCCGCGCTTGTCCATGATGGGCACGACGGCAAGCGTCGACAGATAGATCGACTTCACGTTGACGGCGTAGATGCGGTCGAACTCCGCCTCGTCCACGTCGAGCAGCGGTTGATTCTTGTGCGTGGTGCCGGCGTTGTTGACCATGATGTCGAGGCCGCCAAAGGCCTCCGTGGCCGCGCGCGCCATTTTCTCGACGTCGGCCTTGAGGGCAACGTCGCATTGCACCGCGATCGCCGCCTCGCCGAGGCCGTCTGCGACCTCCGCCGCGCCGGCTCCGTTGGTATCGGCCACGATCACGCGGGCGCCCTCGAGCACGAAGCGCTCTGCGATGGCGCGCCCGAAGCCCGACGCAGCCCCCGTCACGATCGCGACCTTGCCTTGAAGCTTCATGGGCGCCGCCTCAGATGCTGCGGCGCTTGACGGGTATCTGCCCCGTCGCCACGAGGTGCGCGGCCTCGGCGCGGTAAGGGCTCGCGGGATAGGTGCCCAGCACCTTCTTGTCGCTGGAGAAAAACGACAGCTCCTCCAGCGCCAGCTGTACCGGCCGCTCGGTGGGATGGCCTTCGATATCGGCGTAGAACATGGTGGCATTGAAGGTGCCTTCGAGCTGGTAGCTCTCCAGCTTGGTCATGTTGACGCCGTTGGTCGCAAACCCGCCCAGCGCCTTGTAAAGAGCGGCGGGAATGTTGCGCACCTGAAAGATGAAGGTGGTGATGACCGGGCCGGAGCCGGGCTCCGCGTCGTCGGGCTCGGCCGCCAGCACGAGAAAACGCGTCGTGTTGTGCAGCTCGTCCTCGATGTCGGCTTTGAGGATCTCGAGCCCGTAGGTCTCGGCCGCGAGCGATGAGGCAATGGCGGCGAGCGCGGGGTCCTTCGCCTCGGCGACCATGCGCGCCGAGCCCGCCGTATCGGCTTCGGGCACGGGCTTGAGACCGAGCTCGCGCAGGGTGTTGCGGCACTGGCCCAGCGCGTGCGTGTGGCTCAACACGCGCTTGACCGTCTCGAGGCTGGCGCCGGGCGCGGCCATCAGCTGATGGCGCACGCGCAAAAAGTGCTCGCCCACGATGTAGAGGTCGGCGCCCGGCAGAAGGTGGTGGATATCGGCGACGCGGCCCGCCACCGAGTTCTCGATCGGGATCATCGCATAGCGCGCATCGCCGGACTTCACCGCCAGCAGCGCGTCCTCGAAGGTGGGGCAGGCAACCGCCTCCAGCCCGGGATGGGCCTCGCGGCAGGCAAGGTGCGAGTTGGCGCCGGGCTCGCCCTGGTAGACGATGCGCTCCGGACTTGCCTTGGCGGCGGCAGCTGTGCCGCGCTGAGACGCCGCGCTGCTTTGGCGGGAGGTTGTCGGCATGGTCTTCGCGGATTTGGCAGGAGCAACAGGCCCGACGCCAACTGGCGGCCTCAGCTCGCAGGCGATGTGGTAGTCTCGAAAAGGCGGCGCGCCCGCTCGAGATCGGCCGGAGTATCGACACCGAGCGGAACCGTGTCAACGACTTGCACATCGATGCGCATGCCGGCCTCGATGGCGCGCAGCTGCTCCAGCTTCTCGCGGCGCTCCAGCGGCGAAGGCTTCAGCCCGATAAAGCGCTCGAGCGCCGGGCGCCGGTAAGCATAGATGCCGATGTGGTGATAGAGCGGGCCTTCGCCGTAGGGCGCGGTCGCCCGCGTGAAATAGAGGGCGCGCAGGCGGTTCTTCTGCGCCATCGGCGTGCCCACGACCTTGACCACGTTGGGGTTGGTGCATTCATCGGGCTCCACGATCTCGGCGGCGAGCGTGGCGATGTCGGGGCCTTGCACCCCGAGCGGCTGCAGGCAGGCGCGAATGAGGTGCGGCTCGAGCGTCGGCAGGTCGCCCTGCAGATTGACCACGAGTTGGGCGGCCCCTTGGGGATCCACCCCACGGACCGCCTCGAACACCCGGTCGGAGCCCGAGGCGTGATCGGGACGCGTGAGCACGGCCTCGCCGCCGGCACCCCGCACGGCCGCGACGATCTCATCGGTGTCGGCTGCGACGACGACCCGGCCCGCCTGCGCCTCGATCGCCCGGCGCCACACGTGCACGATCATCGGCTCGCCGGCGATATCCACCATTGGTTTACCGGGCAGGCGCGAAGCCGCCATGCGCGCCGGAATCACAATGAGGGTGCTCGTCATCTTCGCGAAGCTCTGCTCAAGTATTGACCGGTGGCAATTGGTCTCGGGCGAACGCACTTAGAACGGAGCCAAGCTCGGTTGCAAGCCGAAGCGGAGTTTCTATAGTCGCGCCAGTTGGCTCGGCAGAGAGGCCGAGCGTCGGGCTGCAAGGCGGGATGGTCCATGGATACCTTCGAGATCAGCAAGATTGCCGGCGGGGTCTTGTGCGCCCTGCTCGTGATCGTCGGCTTTCGCACGGGCCTGGAGATCGCCGAGGAGGGTCACGGGCCGCAGGTCGTCGGCTACACGTTGCCGATGCCGCAGGAGGAAGCGCCGAGCCCGGTACCGCCGGGGGGCGCGGCAGAGGTGGCGGCACCCGTCGATCTGCCGGCCGTGCCGGCTGCCTTCAATCCTGCTGAAGTCGCAGAGGCCTCTGCGGGAGCCGACGCGCAGGCCGGCGCAACGATCTTCAAGAAGTGCCAGGCCTGCCACTCGGGCGACCAGGGCGGTCCCAACAAGGTCGGTCCCAACCTGTGGGGGATCGTCGGCCGGCCCAAAGCGAGCCACGAAGGCTTTAACTATTCCGACGCGATGAAGGCAAAGGGCGGCGCCTGGACGCTTCCCGACCTTGCGGCCTTCATTCACAGCCCGAAGGAATTCGTGCCGGGAACCAAGATGATCTTCCCCGGGATCGCCGATAGCGCCGATCTGTCTGATCTGCTTGCTTATTTGAACACCCTGAAATAGGGCGGCACAGCGCCCAAAATGAACGCAAGTTAACTCGCACTCGGGCCTGGATTTTGCGAGTCTATGCGGGTATGTGCCACCTCTTGCAGGTCTCCCAGGACGCAAGTGCGTATGCGCACAATGTCCGCCGGCTGGCCGGCCGTGTCCGGCAGCTCGTGACAGGAAGGAACGGATCCCGGTGCTTTCGCGTCTTGTAGCTCCCGCAATCGCGCTCGCCATCATCGTGGGCGCGGGCTCCCTTCCGGCGCTGGCGCAAACGGACGCCCCGAAGCGGCACCATGCCCTGTCGCTTGTCGGTGACCCCAAGTACGGCCCCGATTTTCAGCACTTCGATTGGGTCAACCCGGATGCGCCCAAAGGCGGCGTGCTGCGCAGCTTCGTCGAGGGATCGTTCGACAGCCTCAACCCCTTCACCGTCAAGGGTGAGCCGGCGGCCAGCCTCGGCCTGGTCTACGACTCGCTCATGGCCTCGAGCCCGGACGAGCCGTCCACCGAGTACGGGCTCATCGCCGAGTGGGTCTCCTATCCCGACGACTACTCGTCCGTGACCTTCGGCATCCGCCCCGAGGCGCGCTTTCACGACGGCACGCCGATCACGCCCGAGGACGTGATCTACAGCCTGGAGGCGCAGAAGAAGGCGCATCCCCGCAATGCGTTCTACTACAAGAACGTGGTCAGCGCGGAAAAGACCGGCGAGCGGGAGGTCACCTTCACCTTCGACGTGAAAGGCAACCGCGAGCTTCCGCAGATCGTCGGCCAGCTTATCGTGCTGCCCAAGCATTACTGGGAGGGCAAGGACGCCGACGGCGAGCCGCGCGACATCACCAAGACGACCATGGAGATGCCGCTGGGATCGGGAGCCTATCGCGTCAAGGAGTTCGACGCCGGCCGCTCCATCACGTTCGAGCGCGTGAAGGACTATTGGGCCCAGGACCTGCCGGTCTCCAGAGGACAGTGGAACTACGACGAGGTCCGGCTCACATATTTCCTCGACCGCACACCGGCGTTCGAGGAGTTCAAGTCGGGCAAGCTCGACTACTGGGCCGAGAGCGTCGCCAGCCAGTGGGCGACCGGCTACGGCTTCCCGGCGGTCAAGAAGGGCTGGGTCAAAAAGGAGGCGATCCCCGTCAAGCGCGTCGCCCCCATGCAGGCCTTCGTGTTCAACCTGCGGCGCAAGCAGTTTCAGGATCCGCGCGTGCGCCGGGCCTTCAACCTGGCCTTCAATTTCGAGGAGGCCAACAAGAAGCTGTTTTACGATCTCTACGTCCGCGTCGGCAGCTACTTCGACAACTCGGAGCTTGCCGCGACCGGTCTTCCCGAAGGCCGCGAGCTGGAAATTCTCGAGGAGGTGCGCGATCAGGTTCCGCCGGAGGTCTTCACGACCGAGTGGAAGAACCCCGTAAGCAGCACGCCTGAAGATTTCCGCGCCAACATGCGCGAGGCCTCGCGGCTGCTCGCGGAGGCCGGCTGGACCCTCGACCAAGTGCCCGCCGAGGATGACGAGTGCGGTTTCTTCTGCGGCATTCTGCGCACCGTCGGGCTTTCCTCCGCAAGAAAGGAGAACGTGCTGCGCAACGCCCAAGGCGAGGTGCTGACGGCCGAGTTCCTACTCGATTCCCCCAGCTTCCAGAAGATCGTGCTGCCCTACATCCAGGACCTGAGAAAGCTGGGGATCAAGGCGGGCATCCGCATGGTCGACAGCGCGCAGTATAAGCGCCGCGAGGACGCGCACGACTACGACATCATCATCGACAATTTCGCTCAGTCGAACTCGCCCGGCAACGAGCAGCGCGATTTCTGGGGCTCGGCCGCAGCCGACAGGGACGGCAGCCGCAATTCGGCCGGCATCAAGAACCCGGCGGTCGACACGCTGATCGACAGGGTGGTGTTTGCGAAAGATCGCGCAGAGCTCATCGCGGCAACGCGCGCGCTCGACCGGGTGCTGTTGTGGAACAACTACGTGGTGCCGCACTGGCACTATCCCTACGAGCGGCTCGCGACCTGGGACATCTTCGGCCGCCCCGACAAGCTCCCTTCGCAGACGGCGGCTCTGGTGCAAATCTGGTGGATCGATCCCGAGAAGCAGAAAGCGCTGGAGACCGCACGCAGTAGATGAGAGTGCCGAGCCCAGCTATCTCCCGACCGGCCTCTGGACGCGCCCGCACGCTCGCATTCACCCTCTGCTCGCTTTTGCTGGCGGCCGCGCCCGCCGCCGCCGAGGTGCGCCACGGACTGTCGGCCTTCGGCGACCTGAAGTACGCAGGCGATTTCCAGCACTTCGACTACGTCAACCCCGACGCGCCGAAAGGTGGGCGCCTGTCGATGATCGGCACGGCCGGCCGCATCACCTTTGACAGCTTCAACAACTTCATCCTCAAGGGCGACGCGGCGCAGGGGCTGGAGTACCTGTTCGACAGCCTGATGACGCGCGCTCAAGACGAGCCCGACGCCGTGTACGGGCTCATCGCCGAAAGCGCCGAGGTGGCGCCCGACGGCAAGTCGGTCGTATTCCACATGCGACCGCAGGCCAAGTTTGCCGACGGCTCGCCCGTCACCGCCGACGACGTCGTGTTCTCCTTCGAGAATTTGAAGGAGAAGGGCCATCCCAACTACTCGCTGGCTCTGCGCGACGTGGTAAAGGCGGAGGCCCTCGACCCGCACACGGTGCGCTACACCTTCAAGGGCGAGCTGACGCGCGACCTGCCGCTGATCGTCGCCGAGCTGCCCGTGCTGTCGAAGGCCTACTACACCGAGCATCCTTTCGATCAGACATCGCTCGATCGCCCGCTGGGCTCGGGCCCCTACGAGATCGCCGACTTCAAAGCCGGCACCTACGTCGCTTACCGCCGCCGGCCCGACTACTGGGGCAAGGACCTGCCCGTCAACCGCGGCCGCTTCAATTTCGACGAGCTGCGCTACGAGTACTACCGCGATCGCAATCTGGAGCTCGAGGGGCTCCTGTCCGGCAACTTCGATCTGCGCGAGGAGTTCACCTCCGTCGACTGGGCCACGCGCTACAACGTGCCGTCCGTGAAGGAGGGCCGCCTCATCCGGTTGATCCTGCCGGACGATCGCCCCTCCGGAGCGCAAGGCTTCTTCATCAACACCCGGCGGGCGAAATTCACCGACCCGCGCGTGCGCGAGGCGCTCGGCCTCGCCTTCGACTTCGAGTGGTCGAACAAGAACCTGTTCTTCGGGCTCTATGAGCGCACGCACAGCTTTTTCGAGAACTCGGACATGAAGGCGAGCGGACCTCCGAGTGCCGAGGAGCTGAAGCTATTGGAGCCCTACCGCGACCAGCTCCCGCCGCAGGTGTTTGCTGAGCCCTATACGCCGCCCGTCACCGACGGCTCCGGCCGCAATCGTGACAACCTGCGTCGTGCCAAGACGCTGCTCGACGCGGCAGGCTACGGCGAAGGCGGCAAGGTGCTCGGCGTCGAGATCCTGATCTTCTCGCCGACCTTCGAGCGCATCATCAACCCTTACATCGCCAACCTTAAGAAGATCGGCATCAACGCCACGCTGCGGCGCGTCGATCCGTCCCAGTACGAGCGGCGCATGAAGTCGTTCGACTTCGACATGACGACGCAACGCTACGCGCTGCGGCTCACGCCCGGCGTCGAGATCAAGAGCTATTGGGGCTCGGAGGCCGCCGGCATGGACGGCAGCTTCAACCTGGCGGGGATCAAGGATCCCGTGATCGACGCGCTCATCGACAAGGTGCTAGAAGCAAGATCGCGGGCCGAGCTCTTGACCGCGACGCGCGCCATCGACCGCGTGCTGCGCACCGGCCACTATTGGGTGCCACACTGGTACAAGGCTTCGCACACGCTCGCGTTCTGGAACAAGTTCTCGCGGCCGAAGATCAAACCGAATTATGATCCCGGCGTAATCGACACTTGGTGGTACGACCCCGAGAAAGCTGCGAAGCTGACCAAGAACTGAGAAATCCGCCGATGACCGCCTATCTATTGAAGCGCCTCTTGCTGATCATCCCCACCCTGTTTGGGATCATGCTCATCAGCTTCACGATCGTGCAGTTCGCTCCGGGCGGCCCCGTCGAGCGCATCATCGCCCAGCTCACCGGCCATGACTCCTCGATCGTGTCCCGCATCGGCGGCGGGGGCGGCGATACCCTGTCGAGCGGTGGCCAGTCGGCGATGGGCCAGGGCACGGCCGATGCGGTGACGTCGAGGTATCGCGGCGCGCAAGGACTCGACCCGGAGTTCATCAGGAGCCTGGAGAAGCAGTTCGGCTTCGACAAGCCGGCCTACGAGCGCTTCTTCATCATGATGAAGAACTATCTGACCTTCGATTTCGGCAAGAGCTACTTCCGCGACGTCTCCGTGCTGCAGCTCATCAAGGAGAAGCTGCCCGTCTCCATCTCGCTGGGGCTGTGGATGACGCTGCTCACCTATCTCATTTCCGTCCCGCTCGGCATCCGCAAGGCGGTGCACGACGGCCAGCCGTTCGACGCCTGGACCAGCGCGGCGCTCGTCGTCGGCTACGCGATTCCCGGATTTCTCTTCGCCGTGCTGCTGTTGATCCTCTTTGCCGGCTCATCCTTCTTCCAGTGGTTCCCTTCGCGCGGGCTCACCTCCGACAATTGGGACGAGCTCTCGCTTCTGGGCAAGATCGGCGACTATTTCTGGCACTTGACGCTGCCGCTCATCGCCATTGCGGTGACGTCGTTCACCACCATGGCCTTCCTGACCAAGAACTCGTTCCTCGACGAGATCCGCAAGCAGTACGTGATGACGGCGCGCGCCAAGGGGCTCAACGAGCACCAGGTGCTCTACGGCCACGTGTTCCGCAACGCGATGCTGCTGATCATCGCCGGCTTTCCCGGCGCCTTTATCTCGGCCTTCTTCGCCGGCGCGCTGCTGATCGAGACCATCTTCTCGCTCGACGGGCTGGGCCTCTTATCCTTCGAATCGATCGAGAAGCGCGACTATCCGGTCGTGTTCGCCACCCTGTGGATCTTCTCGCTCATGGGGCTCGTCGTGAACCTCGTGTCCGACTTCGTCTACACCCTCGTCGATCCCCGCATCGACTTCGAGAGCCGAGAGGTCTGACCGGTGGACCTGCGCGAGCTCGAGACGCCCCTGCCGCAGGCGCAGCCTCCGCCCGAGGAGGAAGGTGACGGCGCCCTGCCGCCGTGGCTGCCGCGCGGCAAGTTTCTGCGCGGCCGCTTCGGCCTGAGCCCGCTCAACCGCCGCCGCTGGGAGAACTTCAGGGCCAACAGGCGCGGCTACTGGAGCCTCATCGTCTTTGCCACGTTGTTCGTGCTCTCGCTCTTCGCCGAGTTCCTCGCCAACGACCGGCCGATCGTCATGGGCTACAAGGGCGAGATCCTGTTCCCCATCTTCGTCGACTATCCTGAATCGAAGTTCGGCGGCTTTCTCGCCGTGACCGACTACAAGGACCCGGTCATCCTCGACGAGGTCAAGCAGCACGGGTGGGCGCTGTGGCCGCCCATCAGCTACTCCTACGACACGATCAACAAGGACTATCCCGGGCGCAGGGGCCTCGAAGGCCTTTGCCTCGGCTATCCGGCGCCGCCGCCGTGGGCATCGAGCGCGCCCCTGTGCGAGGCGCCGCCCTCGCAACTGGCACGCTACGAGGCGATCGGCAACACCAACTGGCTCGGGCTCGACAACCAGGGACGCGACGTGGTCGCGCGCGTCGTCTACGGCTTTCGCGTGTCGGTGCTGTTCGGACTGATCCTCACCATCCTCTCGTCGGGAATAGGCGTTGCCGCGGGCGCCGTGCAGGGCTACTTCGGCGGCCGCACCGATCTCATCTTCCAGCGCTTTCTCGAGATCTGGTCGTCGATCCCCTCGCTGTTCGTGCTGATCATCATCTCCTCGGTACTGGTGCCCGGCTTCTGGACGCTGCTCGGCGTGCTGTTGATCTTCTACTGGGTCAACCTCGTCGGCGTGGTGCGCGCCGAGTTCCTGCGCGCACGCAACTTCGAGTACATCAACGCGGCGCGCGCGCTCGGGCTGTCGCACATCAAGATCATGTGGAAGCACATGCTGCCCAACGCCATGGTGGCGACGCTGACCTTCCTGCCCTTCCAGCTTTCGGGCTCGATCGCCGCCTTGACGGCGCTCGACTTCCTCGGCCTCGGCCTGCCGCCGGGCTCCGCCTCGCTCGGCGAGCTGCTGCTGCAGGGCAAGCGCCATCTGGAAGCGCCGTGGCTCGGCCTCACCGGCTTCTTCTCGGTGGCGGTCATGCTGTCGCTCTTGATCTTCATCGGCGAGGCGGTGCGCGACGCCCTCGACCCCCGCAAGACGTTTCGATAGGAGCCACCGACCGTGACGCCAAGACGTGCTCTCCTCGACGTCAGAGACCTTTCGGTCTCCTTCGAGTCCGGAACAGCGGATATGCTGGCCGTCGACCGCGCATCGTTCCGCATCGGCAGCCGCGAGACGGTGGCGCTCGTCGGCGAGTCGGGCTCGGGCAAGACTGTGTCGGCGCTGTCGATCCTCAAGCTGTTGCCCTATCCCGGGGCCGCGCACCCTTCGGGCGAGATCTGGTTTGAGGGCCGCGACCTGCTGAGCACGCCGGAAGCGAAGATGCAGGCCATCCGCGGCGACCGCATCTCCATGATCTTCCAGGAGCCGATGACGTCGCTAAACCCGCTGCATACGATCGAGAAGCAGGTGGGCGAGGTCTTGAAGCTGCATCGCGGCATGGACGACAATGCCGCCCGTTCGCGCGTCGTGGAGCTTCTCGGCAAGGTTGGCATCCGCGAGCCGGAGAAACGCCTCGGCGCCTTCCCGCACCAGCTCTCGGGCGGCCAGCGCCAGCGCGTCATGATCGCCATGGCGCTTGCCAACGAGCCGGACCTGTTGATCGCCGACGAGCCGACGACGGCCCTCGACGTCACCATCCAGGCGCAGATCTTACAGCTCCTGCGCGATCTGCAGCGCGAGATGGGCATGGCGATGCTGCTCATCACCCACGACCTCGGCATCGTGCGCAAGATGGCCGAGCGCGTCTACATCATGCAGGGCGGCAGAATCGTCGAGGAAGGCGACACGGAGCGGATCTTCACCGATCCGCACCACGCCTACACGCGCCATCTGCTCGCCGCCGAGCCCAAGGGAACGGCACCCACCGCCGACGATACGGCGCCGGTTGTGGTGGAGACCGACGACCTCAAGGTCTGGTTCCCGATCAAGAAGGGCGCCCTGCGGCGCACGGTCGACTACGTCAAGGCGGTCGACGGGCTGTCGCTCAAGCTGCGCCAGGGGCAGACGCTCGGCATCGTCGGCGAGTCGGGCTCGGGCAAGACGACGCTCGGGCTCGCCATCCTGCGGCTCATTTCATCGCAAGGCCCCATCGTCTACGTCGGAAAACGCATCGACGGCCTCACCGCGCGCGAAATGCGTCCATTGCGCAAGGACATGCAGATCGTCTTTCAGGACCCCTACGGATCGCTCTCGCCGCGGCTCTCGGTCGGACAGATCATCGAGGAGGGTTTGCTCATCCAGAAGCCGGAGCTCGACGCGGACGCCCGGCGCGAGCGCGTGGGCGAGGCGCTCAAGGAGGTCGGGCTCGACCCGCAAGCCCAGGACCGCTACCCGCACGAGTTCTCCGGCGGCCAGCGCCAGCGCATCGCCATCGCGCGCGCCATGGTGCTGCAGCCCAAGTTCATCATGCTCGACGAGCCGACCAGCGCGCTCGACATGTCGGTGCAGGCGCAGATCGTCGACCTGTTGCGTGATCTGCAGAAAAAGCGCGATCTGGCCTACCTGTTCATCAGCCACGACCTCAAGGTGATCCGCGCGCTATGCAATCATGTCATCGTGATGCGCAACGGCAAGGCGGTCGAGGAGGGGCCGGCGGAGCAAATCTTCGCGCATCCCAAAGAGGACTACACGCGCGCGCTGCTTGCCGCCGCCCTCAATCTGCAAGTCACGCACGAAAGCGTCATCGCCGGCTGAGCCGCACACTCAGGGCACCCCATGATCCGATTCTCACCTCCAGTTGCAACAGCAAAGCAGCAACGCAGCGGTGAAAGCCCGGCGGCGCCATCAATCCACTTGAAAGTCTGCGCCTTTGCGTCATCGTGGCGCCAACCAAACCGCATAACCCAACCGCCATGCTGCCCGACGACGTCTTTCGCTCCCGACTGCAGACGACGATCACGGCGCTCCGCTATTGGGCACCGTCGATCGCCGATTCCGCGCGCGTGGACGAGGCCGAGACCGGCAGCTTCTGGAAGCTCCACGTCGCGCCCTTCACGGCCAATGCCTGTGAGTTCGAGCTCATCTTGCACTTCGATCAGCATTACGACCTTGCCATCTGCGACGAGACCTACGAGAGCCTGCCGATCGAGGGGTTCGATCTGTTCATGCCCTTTGTCGAGGCGATCGCCGAGGGCCGCGTCGTGCAGCGCCGCTGGGTCAGCCGCCTCACAGGGCTTGAACGCTCGGTCGAAACGCTGGTGACGCTGGCAAACGGCGGCATCTGGCGCGAGTGCCGCGGCGCCGGGCAGAGCATGCCCCCGCTGCAGGACGACGGCAGCGAGTTGCGCGAGCGCCGCTTCCTACCCTACCGGCGCTAGGCCGCACCGGCTCTTGCCTAAGTGGCAAGAGGTGCCCTTGGCGCGCCGAGCGCCGGCAAACGCTTGATCGCAACCACCTCGGCGCCCAGCTTGGCAATCCGCGCCACGGCCTCGGGCAGCGTCTCCACCGCGACCACCATATGATGGGCGTTGGCGTGCACCATCGTCACGCTGTCCACCATGATGGCCACGTGCCCCTTCCAGAACACGAGGTCGCCGCGTTCCAATCCCTCGTCGATGTCGGCGATCGGCACGTTGCTGCCGAGCTCGGCCTGCTGCATGTCGGTATCGCGCGGGGCCGCAATACCGGCCGCCTCCAGCGCGATCTGCACGAGGCCCGAGCAGTCGAGCCCGATGCGGGTGCGCCCGCCCCACAGATAGGGCGTGCCGATGAAGCGCTCGGCCATCTCCACGAAATCGCGGGCGAAGCGCTCGCGCTCGGTCACGTGGCGCGCAACGACAAAGCCGCCGCCTTCAAGCGCATAGAAGCGCTCGTCGCTGCCGACCACGCACAGCTCGGCATTGAGGGTCAGGTGCATGAGCGGAGGCGACTTGAAGTCGGCCACGGGGTAGACGAACGTGCCGAGCGCGCGCACGCGGTGCGTGGGACGGATGATGTTGCGCGAAAGGGTGCTGAGCGGCACATAGCCGACATACCTGTCGCGCAACAGCTGCACCCAGGCCCAACCGTCGTTCTCCTCGTAGACGCTGACCACCTCCCCGAACAGCGCCTCGGTCTCAAAACCGTTGGTGGAGGCGGGTCGGCTGCGCAGCGGCACCTGGGGGCGCACGATCTGGGCTGGCACCCCTTCGACATACTGGGGAGCGCTCACCTTGCCGTAGAGGGACTTTGCCGCCAGATCCGGCCGGAACACGTTGCGGCGCGGATCGAGCGGACCCGCGGCCCGGACCGGCGCGGCCATGTTCGTCGTTTCGCCCAGCTCCTTGCTCATCGGGCGCACTCCTTCTTCAAGACGGCGAACAGGGCCCGCGCCGCCTGCGGCTCGCCGCCCTTGGGCCCCAGCGCCGTCGCCGCAGGGCGCCAGCCATAGATGTCGAAATGGGCGAAACGGCGCGCGCGCTTGGCAAACCGCTTCATGAACAGCGCCGCCACGATCGCCCCGGCGAAGGGCGTCTCCCAGATGTTGCTCACGTCGGCGACCTGGCCGTCGAGCTTGGCATCGTAGCCGGCCCACAGCGGCAGGCGCCAGACCGGATCGCCGACGTTCGCAGAGGTGGCCACCATGTCGGCTGCGAATGCCTCGTCGTTGGTGAAGAATGCCGGCAGGTCCGGCCCCAGCGCAACCCGCGCCGCGCCGGTCAGCGTGGCGAAAACGAACACGCTCTGGGGCGCCTCCTCGTCGGCGAGCGCAATCGCATCCGCAAGCACCAGCCGCCCCTCGGCGTCGGTGTTGCCGACCTCGACCGTGCTGCCGGCCCGGCTCTTGATCACGTCGCCGGGGCGGAAGGCATTGCCGGCGATGCTGTTCTCCGCGGCAGGGATCAGCAGGCGCAGTCTCACGTCGAGCTTGCGGGCCATGATCATGTGCGCGAGCGCAAGCGCCGCCGCGGCCCCGCCCATGTCTTTCTTCATGAGCAACATGCCGGCCGCCGGCTTGATGTCGAGGCCGCCGGTGTCGAAGCAGATCCCTTTGCCGATCAGCGTAACCGTGGGGGCGCCATTGCGGCCCCAGGTCAGGTCGATGAGGCGCGGCGCGCGCGTGCTTGCACGGCCGACGGCATGGATCAGCGGAAAATTCTGCTTGAGCAGGTCCTCGCCCTTGATGACCTTGACGTCGGCACCGTGGCGTTTGGCGAGCGCACGCACGGCGGCCTCGATCTCGGCCGGGCCCATGTCGGACGCCGGCGTGTTGATCAGGTCGCGCCCCTGCCAAACCGCCTCGACGGTGTCGACGACCGAGGCCCGGTCGGCGCCGCTCGGTATGCGCAGTCGCGGCGGCGCCGCACCGTCGGCGCTCTTGTAGCGCCCGAACCGGTACGCGCCGAGCCCCCAGGCCACGGCCGCAAGCGCCGGCTCGCGCGGCGCGTGCTCGAGCCGGTAGCAGCCGGCAGGCAGCGACTGCGCCAGATGTCCGACGAGAAGCTCGGCGGGCCCGCTCGGCTCACCCGTCGCGCCCTCGCCCACTCCCAGAAGAACGCCGGCGAGGCGCCCGTCGGAAGACGGCAGCAGCACCTGCTGCTTGGCCTTGCCCTTGAAGCCGGCCGCTTCCACCCAGCGCTTCTGCGCCGCATCGAGCGCGACCGAGGCGAGCGGGGCGCCCCGCTCCAAGAGCCAGATGGGTACGTCGGGCCCTTCGGCGTCGTCCGCCAGGAATACGTCCTCGGCACGGATGGCATCGGTCATGAATGTTCGTCCGGTCCTTGCTAAAACAGCGCCGTTGCAGGCTGCAGTCGTATCGATTGGGGCGACTCGCGGGGGCACAGAATAGGATCATGGGGGCCAAGGCAAGAGCATGACCGCCACCAGCTACCGTCTCGTCATCGGAAACAAGAACTGGTCGAGCTGGAGCCTGAGGCCCTGGCTCGCCATGCGGCGCGCCAGCCTGCCTTTCACGGAGATCAATATCCGGCTGCGGCGCCCCGAATCCAAGGCTGAGATCCTGAAGCACTGCCCGTCGGGCCTGGTCCCGACGCTACTCCATGGCGAGCTTGCCGTTTGGGACAGCCTCGCCATCCTCGAGTATCTGGCCGAGCAGCACGTCGAGGCACAGCTTTGGCCCGGCCCACCGCCAACACGGGCCGTGGCGCGATGTGTTGCGGCGGAGATGCACGCGGGCTTTTCCGCCTTGCGCCAGCATTGCCCCATGGAGCTGTTGGCGCACGACCCGCAAGGCGCCCTGCCTCCCGAGGTGGAGACCGATATCAGGCGCATCGTTACGCTCTGGAAGGACTGCCGCAGCCGCTTCGGCGGGGACGGCCCCTTCCTCTTCTCGCGCTTCTCGATCGCCGATGCGATGTATGCACCAGTCGCCTCGCGCTTGCGCACCTATGTGGCCGACCTTGCCGCCTATGGCGACGACGGCACCGCCCAGGCCTACGTCGAGGCGATTTTCGCCATGCCTGAGATGGAGGCGTGGGCCGAGGGCGCGCGCGCCGAGACGGCCGCCGGGGCCTAGCGCCGGCAACACCCTTACTGCCGGTTAAGACCGGTTAATGATTTGTTGACGAGTGTCTCACAACCTGAGGGTCAAAGGACAGATTCGGGTCAAAGGACCGGCCAGGGAGACTGACGACATGGCGCTCGTTACGCGATCGCATCCCGCATTCCGCGCGCTTGGGTGTTGCCGTGGGCTCGTTGTGCTCGCCGCCAGCCTGACCCTTGGCGCCTGCGCTCAAAGCCCCGGCTCCGGCCTCTCCGACACGCTCACGCTCAATTCCAAGTCCGATACGCCCGCGGCCCAGACCGCCGACCAGGCCACGGCCGAGGCCGAGGCCGTCGACACCTCGGGCGAAGAGCTCAAGAAGGCCACCGAGTACTGGGGCAACCAGTACGCCAAGAACCCGCGCGACCTGCAGCCGGCGCTGAACTATGCGCGCAACCTCAAGGCCATGGGCGAGAAGCAGCGGGCCCTGGCGGTCTTGCAGCAAATCTCCATGTTCCACGGCCAGAGCCGCGAGCTTGCCGGCGAGTACGGCCGGCTCGCCCTCGAGCTCGACCAAATCGGCGTCGCCAACCGCCTGCTCGCCGCCGCCGACGACCCCTCAAGGCCTGATTGGCGCATCATCTCCGGGCGCGGCACCGTGCTCGCCAAGCAAGGCAAGTACGCCGACGCGATCCCCTACTTTGAGCGTGCGCTGTCGCTCGCCCACAATCATCCCTCCGTGCTGAGCAACCTCGCACTCGCGCATGCCATGAACGGCGAGCCGGGCCGGGCGGAGACGATGCTGCGCCAGGCCGCCACCACCGACCGCAGATCGCTCAAGATCCGCCAGAACCTTGCACTGGTGCTGGGCCTGCAAGGCAAGTACGCCGAGGCCAAGCTGCTCGCCTCGCGCGATATGCCGGCCGAGAGTGCCGCGGATAATACCGAGTACCTGCGCCGCATCGTCAAGCTGGAGCCAAATGCCCCGCCGACGATTTCAAGGACCTCGAAGGGCACCCAAGTGGCGCGCGAGACCCCCAAGCCAGCGGCGGCCGGCGCCGCGCCTCAAGTCACCGGGACGATCGTCAAGGGCGGCACAGATTCGGAGCCCGCGCCGGGTCTCACATCCTCCGCGTCGGAAGACGCGCCGCACGAGGCCGCGCCACCCGAGGCCACGCCCGACTCGCAGGCGACCTTGAATATCGCCCAGAGCATGCCGGCCCACGCGTCGGGCAGCGCCAGCCCCATTCGTCTGGCGCCGGCACGCGACTGAAGATCTCGCCTGAAGCGTGATCGCGGGTGGCCAACGCGGACAATGGCAGCCCGGTCGAGAGCCGCGCACCGCCAACGAGCGCCAATGTCCACCGCCACCGCGCCCTGATCAGGTCAATCCCCAGAACCGGATCGCCGCCGGGCCGAGGATCACGACGAAGAGAACCGGCAGGAAGAACAGGATCATGGGAACGGTGAGCTTGGGCGGCAGGGCCGCGGCTTTCTTCTCCGCCTCCGACTGGCGGATATCGCGGTTTTCCTTGGCCATCACGCGCAGCGCCTGACCAACGGGTGTGCCGTACCGCTCGGCCTGGATGAGGGCGGTGGTTACGGCCCTCACGCCGGGAATCCCGGTACGCTTGCCGAGATTTTCGAAAGCCTGACGCCGGTCCTGCAAGTAGGACAGCTCGGCCGTGGTCAGGCTCAGCTCCTCGGCGAGCTCCATCGACTGACTGGCGATCTCCTTGGCCACCTTGCCGAACGCGGCCTCCACGGACATGCCCGACTGCACGCAGATGAGCAGCATGTCGAGAGCGTCGGGAAAGACCACCTTGATCGCCTGCTGGCGCTTTTGCGCCAGGTTTTCCACGAACACGTTGGGCAGATACGAGCCGACGAAGGCCGCGCCGAGCGCCATCAACAGCTTGATCAGCGGCGGATAGGACAACGCGCCGACGACGAACAGATAGAACAGCGCCACGGCGAAGATGATGAGGGGCGTTGCCACGCGAAAGAACATGTAGGTGACGACGGGCGTCTGCCCCCGCAGGCCGGCTCTCTTGAGCTTGTCGCGCAGCTCCTCGATGTCGAACATCTGCCGCAGGTTCAGCTGGTCGACGATCTCCTGCATGAAGCCTTTGCTCGTATGCCGCAGCTTCGCCGTCTGCCGCTCCTTGCTCGTCATCTCGGCAACGCGGGCCGCTCGCATCTTGTCGCGCTCGACCGCCATGACGCGCATGCGGTGGCTCATGCGGTCGCGTTCCAGCATCGGCATGGCGACGGTCAGCACGGTTGCGAAGGCGCAAACGGCCGTCAGCAGCGTCACGAGGAAAGTCACGTTGGTGAAGGTCTCGAGCAGGTCCATTGCCGGTGCACCGTTTGTCCGCGGTCAGTCTCGATCGAAGGCCGTTCTCAGAACTTGAAGTTGATCATCTTGCGCATGACGAGCACGCCGACCAGCATCCAGAATGCGCTGAATACCAGCATCAGGTTGCCCGAGCGCGTGGCGAACAACGGCATGATGTAGTCGGGCGAGGCGCCGTACACCATGAACATCACAACGGGCGGCAGCGAGGCGAGCACCATTGCCGAGACCTTCGCCTCCGCGCTCAGCGCTTTCACTTTCATTCGCAGCCTGAAGCGGTCGCGCAGCACGCCGGCGAGGTTTGCGAGCGCCTCGGAGAGGTTGCCGCCCGCCTGCTGCTGTATGGCTATGACGATGGTCAGGAACCGCACCTCGGCGAGCGGCATGCGCGTCGACAACCGCTCCAGGGCCTCGCTCATGGAAACACCGACCCGCTGCTGATCGACGACCTCGCGAAACTCGCTCGCCAGCGGCTGAGGACTCTCGTTGGCGATTGTCGAGAGACATTCGTTGAGCGGAAGACCCGACTTGACGCCGCGCACGATGATCTCAATCGCGTTGGCAAGCTCTGCCAGGAACTTCGCCTGGCGCCGTTTGGTCAGCTTGGAGAGCACCCAGCGGGGAAGACCGAATATGCCTACGAGCGCCGCGGCGACCGCCAGGAATTGCCGCGACCCCGACGGGGGGAGCAGCAAATTTATGAGAAACGCCAGTCCCAACCCGCACAGCACGCTGACCAGCCAATAGGCCTTCGGCGAGATATTGAGGCCAGCCCGCTGCAGGCGCAGGCGCAGGGTTACGGCCTCGGCGGTCTTCTGGCGCTCCTCCAGCTCCTTGAGCGAATCGGAAACGGCTTTGCGCCGGTGGGCGACCGCCTCCATCGTGACTTTCGATGTCGCCGCGCGTCCCCGGTGCTCGCTCAGAACGCGATAGCGCATCTCCTTCTCCCGCTCGTTGGAGAGGTAGGGATAGAGTATCGCGAACATGAGCGCGCTCGCCGCCAACGCGCCGAGAAGGGCCACACCCAGCGTCGGCAAATCAGCATCAAACATTGGTATCTCCGAGCGGATTGCCGTGAGCGTCCAGCACCTCGGCGGCAGCCAGGGCCGATGCAAGACGCCCGTCCTCGCCGTAGTAGAGCGCCCTATCCCAGAAGCGCGGACGCGCGATGCCGGTCGAGCGCTGGCGGCCGAGAATCTTGCCGTTCGCGTCCTCTCCGGTGACCTCGTAGAGCATGAGGTTCTGCAGGGTGACGACGTCGCCCTCCATGCCCAGCACCTCGGTGATATGCGTGACCTTGCGCGAGCCGTCGCGCAAACGGGCCACCTGCACGATGACGTCGACCGAGCCAGTGATCATCTCGCGGATCGTGCGCACGGGAAGCTGATAGCCGCCCATCATGATCATCGATTCGAGACGGCTGATGGCCTCGCGCGGGCTGTTGCAGTGGAGCGTGCCCATGGAGCCGTCGTGGCCGGTGTTCATGGCCTGAAGCAGATCGAAGGCCTCCGGTCCGCGGACCTCGCCGACGATGATGCGCTCAGGCCGCATACGCAGGCAGTTTCTGACGAGGTCGCGCATCTTGATCTCGCCCTCCCCTTCCAGGTTGGGGGGACGCGTCTCCAGGCGTACCACGTGCGGCTGCTGCAGCTGCAGCTCGGCCGAGTCCTCGCAGGTGATGATGCGCTCGTCGTCGTCGATGGAGCCGGTGAGGCAGTTGAGCAGCGTCGTCTTACCCGAGCCGGTGCCGCCCGAGATCAGCACGTTGCAGCGCACGCGGCTGACGATCTCGAGAATGGTCTTGGTGAAGTTCGTAATGGTCCCCAGTTGCACAAGCTGCTCGAGGTTGAGCCGCTCCCTCTTGAACTTGCGGATCGTGAGGGCCGGCCCGTCGATGGCAAGCGGCGGGGCGATGACGTTGACGCGGGATCCGTCGGGAAGACGCGCGTCGCAGATCGGGCTCGATTCATCGACGCGCCTGCCGACCTGGCTGACGATGCGCTGGCAAATGTTCATGAGCTGCAGGTTGTCGGCGAAGCGGACGCCGGTCCTCTGCACCTTGCCGGCGACCTCGATGTAGGTCGTGTTGGCGCCATTGACCATGATGTCGGCGATCTCGTCACGCGCCAGAAGCGGCTCAAGCGGACCGTAGCCGAGCACGTCGTTGCAGATATCCTCGAGCAGCTCGTCCTGCTCGGCGATCGACATCACCACGTTCTTGATCTGGATGATCTCGCTGACGATGTCGCGGATCTCCTCGCGCGCCGATTCCGTATCGAGCTTGGCGAGCTGCGTGAGGTCGATGGTATCGATGAGCGCGTTGAAGACCGTGGTCTTGACGTCGTAGTACTCTTCGGAGTGCCGACGCTGCGATTCCTGCGACGACGCCTGAGCGGCCGCCGCAGCGGCGGACGGGGCCGGCTTGGACTCCTTGGCTTCCGCGGCCTTGGGCTGAGCCGACGGCGGTGGCGACGGTTGCGGCTTGGGCGCCTGGCGCGGAACCGTGGCGGTGCTGGTACGCTTACCGAACATTGCGGGGACCCTTACAGTTTAAGCTTCAGCTTTTCCAAAAACGGCGCGAAGGGCGAGGACTTCTTCGCAGCCTGCATCTCGCGCCGGTGCGTCATCGCCAGCGCAATGTCGCGGAAGGCGGCTGCGGCTTTGGACTTTGCATTGAGCTCCTCGATCATCTGCCCGTTGTTGGCGGCCTGACCGAACGCCTCGCTGTCGAACTCGATGACGCTCATGGTCTTGAGCTCGAGAGCGGTCTCGAACTCCTTCACGCTGATCTCGGGCCGCTTGGGCATGTTGACCATGTTCATGACCAGATGCGGCTTGTTGTCGTTGCGCCGCGACTGCTGCAACAGGTCGACCAGGCTCTTGGCGTTGCGCAGGTTGGCGAGATCGGGAACGGCCGTGATGATGACCTCGTCGGCCTGCAGCAGCACGCTCTTGGTCCATGGCGCCCACGAGTGCGGCAGGTCGACCGCCACATAGGGCACGTTCTGGCGAACCACATCGATGACCTGATCGCAGCCCTCCACCGTGATGTCGTAGTCGCGGTCGAGCACGACGGGGGCGGCGAATATGGAAAGATGCTCCGAGCACTTGGTCAGCAGCCGGTCGAGCAGCACCTCGTCGAGGCGCTCCGGGCTCGACAAGGCGTCGGCGATGCCCTGAACGGGATCCTGATTGAAATCGAGGCCGGTCGTGCCGAAGGCCAGATCGAGATCGGCGATCACGACGTTGGACTTCAGTTGCTCCGAAAGCGCCCAGGCCGCGTTGTGGCAAATGGTCGACGAGCCGACTCCGCCCTTGGCGCCGACGAACGCATAGACGTGGCCAACGGGCTCGGTCTCGGGGTTGTTGTAGAGGTTGGAGATGCCCTCCATGAGCTGGATCGGCGACACGGGCTCGACGAGATACTCGCTCACCCCGCGCCGCAGGAGATCGCGGTAGAGCACGACGTCGTTCACGTGCCCGACGACGATGACCTTGGTGCCTGGATCGCAGTTCTCGGCCAGCTGATCGAGATGGGTGAGGACCTGGTCGCGCGGCAGGCTGCACTCGACGATGATGAGGTTGGGCGTGGGGTTCTGCTGATAGTGCCCGACGGCCGCTTCAAGGCCGCCCATGTGCACGCTGACATGTGCCTTGGCCAGCCGCCGGTCCTCGGCGGCGACCCGCAGGATTTCCGCCATGGCCGCGTTCTCGCAGAAGGCCTGGATGGAGATGCGCGGTATGGGCCGCGCACGCGCGGTGACGGGCTGCTCGGCGAGGCGAGCCTCCTCACCGGCCTGCGTAATGTCCAATCCGCCCGATTCCTCGGAGCCCGGAACGGAGTAGGCTTGGTTCGACATGACCTGAGCGACCTTGTCTAAGCTCTCAGCCTCAGCGGCTGTTGTCCTGGTTGACGCGTTCGTCAGCCGATTTTCTCGCACCAGTCGGTTGACCCTTTATGTAGCGGCTCCACACCTGGTCCCGGCGCTCGCTGGAGCGAGCCGTCTCGCTGCGCGGGCCAAGCAAGTCGGCCGGGTTGGCGACCATCGCCCCGAAGTTATGCTGGTTGGCACAACCTAAGTTGGGATAGGGCAGGTTCATGGGCTCATACGCGAGGTTGGTCGACCAGTCGCCGCACTGCGGCGGCTGGGCGACGTAGCGCAGATAGGAGACGCGGATGGGCGGATCGCCGGCGCCTTCCGCGTCGTAGGCTTCAACCGAGATCGATGCCTCGGAAAAACCCTGACTGGTGAGCAGGGAACGGATCTGGCTCACCGCATACATTGCCGATACCTCGTTGGCCGCGCCGCTCGGCACCACGATGACGAGCCGGCTGTTTCCGGCATCCGTGGCGCGGTAGTGGTCGGCGAAGTCGAGCAGCTGGGCCCGCTGCGGGGGACTGAGGCCCATCGAGCCGCGCGCCACGCGCACCATGTGGGTCGTGGGCTCCTGCGAGACGAGAATGGGATGGCGCTGCGAGGAATCGACGAGCGTCCATCCGGCGACCCGGGTCGGATCGTCCATCGTCTTGCAGCCCGCCAGGATCAGCGCGACGGCCGAGGCGGCGAAAAGCCTGCGGGCGATCCGCCCAACGGTGGCCTTGTGAGGAGCCCGCTTTGTGCTTGAGCACGTCATGATACCTCTTCCGCCCCTTGCGCTATTCGACGATGAAGCCGTAGTCGCCCTTCAGATCGCCGATCGGCGCCGGGGCCCCACCGCCATAGACGCGGTTGATCTGGCCCAGGAAGTTTGCCTTGCGGTCGGTCGGGTCCCCCATGCCGTCGATGGGGCGTGAGAGTTCTCGCCGCGCCGTGGGGCGCACCATGTAGGGCGTGACGATGACGACGAGCTCTGTCTCCCTCCTCTGAAAGTCGCGACTGCGAAAGAGCGTGCCGAGGATGGGGATGTCCTTGAGGCCAGGGAAGCCGTCGATGTTCTGGCGCGTATCCTCCGAGAGCAGGCCGGCGATGGCGAGAGAGCCGCCCGAGGGAAGCTCGACGGTCGAGTTGGCCTGGCGCTTCTTGAGGGCGGGTATTGATATGCCGGAAAGCACCACGGCGCCTTCGTTCGTCAGCTCGCTCACCTCGGTTTCGATCTTGAGGCTGATGCGCCCTTCCGACATCACGACCGGCGTGAACACGAGGCCGATGCCGTACTCCTTGTAGGTGACACTGACCTGACCGAGGCTGTCGACGACGGGAACCGGGTACTCGCCGCCCGCCAGGAACTTGGCCGACTCACCGGAGACCGCGGTCAGGTTCGGCTCGGCCAGGGTGCGCAACAACCCGTCGCGCTCGAGCGCACGCAAGGCGCCGGCCACGGCCTGATTGCCCGACTGCCACGAGGTGGTGACACCCGAATTGCCAAAGGGGGCGGCGGCGGCGTTGTTGGGGCCCGTATTGTAAAGCTGCAGCATGCCCGCCGCGCTACCCAAGGTCGCAATACCGGCGGTCGGGAGGGATCCAAGGCCGGCAGCACTGGTGAGGGGCAAGGCATTGTCGCTCAAAATCGACGTCGTAAAGTTGCCGGAGTTGACCAACGCGCCAACGTTGATTCCGAACTGCTTCAACAGCTCGCGCTGCACCTCGGTGACGGAGACGCGCAGCATGACCTGCTCCTCGCCCTCGACCACGAGCAGGTTGATGATGGGCATGGACGCATAAGGATCGTTCGTCCCGCCGCCGCCGCCGCTGTCTCCCGGCGACTGCGACAGATAGGCCGCCGTCGGGCCGCCGGCGCTTATGTTGGTGGTCGTGTTGGTCGTGGTGTTGGTTGTCGTGGTGTTCGTCGTCCCGCCCGGCCCGCTCGAGCTGATCGCGCCGATCGTCCCGGCGTTGGCGGCGGCAAACTGTGCCGCGATTTGCGCTGCCCGGTCGGAATCGATCGGGGTGCGCACCGAGCCGGTCAGAATGACGGCCCTGCCGGCGATCTCGCTGTGGATGTTGGATCCGGGAATGAGACGGGTGAGCAGCTCGTCGAGCGAGGACAGGTCGGCGCCAACCGCCACCTCGAGGGTGAGCATCTGCTGGCCGTACTCGTCGAAGAAGAAGGCGTTGGTCTGCCCCGGCTTCTTGGCGATCAAGAACACGCGATCGGCCGACTGCACCACGGCATCCATGAGCTGCGGGTCGGAGACGAGCACGTCCTTGAGCGGAATGGGGAACTGCACGACGAGCGACCGGCCCACACCGAGACCAATGCGCTTCGCCAGGGGAAACGCGGCATCGGCGGGAATGCGCAGCACGGAATCGCGGCTGACCGCGAGCTCGGCTCCGCCGCGCACGCCGTTGGCCTGCGCCATGTCCGCCGCCTGCGCATATCCCGCGGCCGCCGCCCCAGCAAGGAGAGCAGCGGCCATGCCAGCCCGAGCCCATTTCAGGGTCGTTTGCATGATCAACCTTTTCGACAGCTGAAACTGAAGCACTACACTCAGTTCACGCCGTACTCGCGCGAGGGCACGCCGTATCTCAGGATACGTACGGCGTTACCGCGCTCATTGCTCAGAGCCTCGCCGGGTTCCGGCTCGCTTGCATTGGCATCTGCGATGGAGCGCAACGACAAGCTGATCTCGCCCATCGAGTTGGCCCGGGCCAGCACCTCGGCCTGCTGCGGCGTCAGCTCCAGCGTCGCCGTGTTGGCGCTGCCTTCTGCCTGCTTCTTGCCTTCCTTGGTCTCGATCTGCTGGCCGATCGCCAAGACCCTGATGTTGTGAAACAGCGTGTCGCTAACGTACTGGTCCTCGCCTTTGGGACCGCGCATGCGCCGCGTGAGAATGACGTCCACGTGGTCGTTGGGAAGGATCAGCCGGCCGGCGGCGGTCTCCTCCTTTATTCGGGTGGAGATCGCCCGCATGCCGCTGGGTAGGATGGCGGCGAGCACGCCGCCGTCGCCTGCTTTGATCAGCTTGTTGCGCGTCACCGGCTCGCCGGCGAGGATCGGCGAGCGAGCGATTGCTCCGGTGGCCGCGCGCATGCCTGCGCCACCGTCCCTGTTGGTGATGTAGGATGGCGTCACCGCGTCGGCGGGCCAGGACTGCCAGCGGAAGTCGCTCTCCTTGGTGACCTCGCCCAGACCAATGTTCTTGCGTGCGACGAGAACCTCGGTTGCATCTACCGGCTCGGAGATGCGCGTCGGCTCCGAGGGCGTGCTCACGATCGACCTCATGAGGAAAAAAGCCAACAGTCCCGCGCCGCCCGCGATGGTGATCCCGATCAGCTGTGCTCGCCGCATGGCGCAATGGGCCCTTTCAAGCCGAGACTCGGCCTCCTGTTCCAACGCGAGGGTGGAGGACAAACGTCAACGCAAAGTTAATTCGCGTTACAGATTGACGCTCAGCGGCGGCGGCCCATGGCCGAAAAGCTGCGCAAATTCAGCCCGAGAGCGCCGTGAACCAAATCGTTGACGGGTAGACCGTCAGGCCTCCGGCCGCGATGGCGAGGCCGTAGGGCATGCCCTCGTTCTTGGCGTGCAGCCGCGCCGCCCAGCCCGGCAGCGGCAGGGCGCCGGCCGGCACGCTGCGGTAGGCGAGGACCAAGAGCGCCAGCCCACCGCCGAAAGCCGCCACGTAGGCCAGGAACGACACCAGCGGATCGAGGCCGAGCCACAACGATGCAGCTGCAAGCAGCTTGGCGTCGCCGCCGCCAAGCCAACCCAGCGAGAAAAGCGCGATGCCGACGAGCAGCATGCCCGATCCGACGGCGAGATGCGTCAGAGCCGCCTGCCAGGTGAGCCCGGCGATGGGTGCGATCAAGAAGAACGCCGCGCACAGTCCCAGCGACAGCCGGTTGGGGATCTTCATCGTCAAGAGATCCATCGCGGCGGCGTACGCCATGGCGACGGGAAACACGAAGAGCAGCGGATACTGCAGCACGCCGATCAACTCCCACGACCACCAAACGCCGAACGAGCGGCCGTTGTCTCCTGCACGCGCGTGAAGCGCGCCCCAATCGATGCAGCGCTTGCCAACGGTTGCAGAGCCCATTCCGAGCGCTGGTTTTAGGGTCGCCGGCAGGCGCTATTCAATATGAGCAAAGGCCACCCGGCGCCGGGGCGCCGAGTGGCTGAATGCCAGCGCACGGTGGATCAAACCGCGCGCGAAGCTTGCGTTCGAACGCTAACGACCGGCTTACTTCGTGAGCTCGGTGTTGACGTTGTTGAACAGGTCGTTCAGGCCGTCGCGAAGCGCGCCCAAACCGACGATGATGCCAATGCCGACGATGGCGGCGATGAGGCCGTACTCGATGGCCGTGGCACCGGACTCGTCCTTTACGAATCGAGCGACGATGGTTTTCATGACAACTCTCCCAGTTTCATTTGGAATGCACATTCCCGCTCGGCAATGGACTTTGGCCCTTGTTGCCGAACTGGCTGCAGGTTGCGCCCCAACACCTTAAACCCAGGTAAAACCCACGAATTTCGTCGTAAATGCATCCTAATATTCGATTAATTTGATAGTTTGCAATTGATGAAATTTGCAAAATGCACCAAAATACAAAGATAGATTTTGGAGCACGGAGAATAACAGGCGCCCGCAAGCGGCTTTGTCGACGATTTCGGCTGAAGTAGGCCGTTAGCCGCCCTGGAAACTCGAGAATTACTGGGCTCATGAAATAGAATGTTTGGACTTACTTCAGCCGCTTGCCCGTAACTGTGCCAGGGGACTGCGGCGGCGACCGCACGCCGCCGGCCAATAGACCGTGCTCGCCATGGCACCCTCAAACGAGGGTCTCCATCGCAACAAACACGCAAAAGTCGGGGCGCTCGTTTTCCGTTCCTTCACCAATTGCTGAGGTAATGCGGGGCCAAGCCCAGAATTGTGATCGCAAGCCATGGCCCAGCCCACACAGATGACACGCTCCTCGACACCCTCGCGCATGACGGCCATTGCCGCCGGTGTCTGCGTGATTGCGGCCGTGCTCCTTTCGGGAATCGAGGCGCGGGCCAACGATCTGATCGTTCGTTACGACCAGTCGCAGCTCATCCGTCTGCCGCGCCGTGCCACGGAGGTGATAATCGGCAACCCGTCGATCGCCGACGTCGCCATTCAAGGCGGCAACCTGATCGTCGTCACCGGCAAGACGTTCGGCGTCACCAACATCATCGCGCTCGATGCCCAACGCAACGTGATCCAGGACCAACGGGTGATCGTCGAGCGCGACGATCGGCGGACCGTGGTGCTCTACAAGGGCGGAGAGCGCGAATCCTACACGTGCACGCCCAGCTGCTCGCCCACCATTACGATCGGCGACGACACCAAATACTTCGAAACGATCAGCAAGCACGCGCAGCGAAAGTCCGGCATATCGATGGGCAGCTCCGACGGCGGCACGAGAAGCGGCGAGCAATAGCGCCCCGCGCCACGCGCACGCCCGTCACGCGACGGCATGAAGATTCCGCGGCGGCCTTAAGCGTTCGTTCACCGAGACCGCTCAATTGCGGCGCAAGCAATACATAATTCATAGACGTAAAGCTATGTTCACACCCGGTGTTGGAGTGAAAGTGCGTTCGAGACATTGCAGATGCGCTTGCCCTTGCAGTCCCTCCGGCGGATTTCGCCTGCGCTGCGCACAAGGATTTCGGGATGGATCCCGAACGAGCGGGGCGCCGCGGCGATAGAGTTCGCCATCGTTGCCGTCCCCTTCTTTCTCTTCGTCATGGGGATCATCGGCATAGGCCTCTATTTCTTCACGACCAGCGCGCTTGAGCATGGCGTTGAGGCGGCCGCGCGCAAGATCCGCACCGGCGAGGCCCAAAAGAGCGCACTCACTGTTGGCGGATTTCGGCAGCTGGTCTGCCAAGAAGCCGGCACATACATCGACTGCAACAAGCTTCGTGTGCTTATTCAGAATTCCCCCACCTGGAGCGGGATCACGCCGCTGCCCTGCCTCGACAGCGCCAACAACATCGCCGAGTCGACGGGCTCGTCCGACGACGATCTTGCCTATTATTCCGGCGAAGCAAGCCAGGTCGTGCTCGTCACCCTGTGCTACGAGTGGGACCTGGCGCAGACGTTCGCCTTCCTCAATCTGGGCAAGAACTCCGACGGCTCCGGCTCCGCGGTCGTTCAGGCTGCGACCGCGTTCCGCACCGAGCCCTATTCCTGATGCCAGCAGCCAGTCGCTTGCCAACGCGTGAGCCCACGACGATGCACGAGTCCCCAATGCGCGCCATGCTCTTCACTGAAATCTTGCACCGCACCCGCGAGGTTCTGCGCCGCATGTGGCGCGAGTCCCAGGGCGCAGCGGCAGTGGAGTTCGCCTATCTCGCTCCGGTGCTCATCTTGATGTTTCTTTCCACCATCGAGATCGGCCGCGCGATCAACGTCGACCGCCATTTCACGGTGGCCACGGCTACCGCAGGCGATCTCGTCGCGCGCGAGGAATGGCTGGGCACCAGCAACTCCAACGCCAAGGCCAACCTCGACAGCATGATGAAGGCGATCGAGCACCTCATGCAGCCCTACGATGCCTCCACATTGAAGCTGGCCATCTTCTCGGTCAGGGCCGCCACCGGCGACGCCGACGACACGAAGGTCGAGTGGTCGTACTCGTTCAACGGCCAGAGCGCGCCGAGCAAGTGCGAGGAGTACACCCTGCCATCGGGTCTGATCGACGCCGGCGGGAGCGCCATCGTCGTGGAATCGAGCTATATCTTCACACCGCTGTTTGCCGATTTCGTACCCGGCATCTCTGGCAACATGAACTGGACCGATAAGTCGTTCCATAGCCCGCGCAACAGCTGCGTCGACTACGTGAAGGGCGACAACTGCAGCTCCTTGGATTGTGACTGATGGAGCGCGCGCGGTGCCCGGCATGCCATCGACCGACCGCGCCGCCCCACCGCCCCGCGACCGCGCGAATCGGGGCGCCGCTTGCGCCCGGCCCCCTCTTTTTCCGTTGACGGAGCAATTGAGGCATCTTTGCCCGGCGCCTCAGTCGTCCTATTGTCACACTTCGTCCGTCGTCAAACCGGTTTAGCTGGGTGCACGCAGGCAGATGGGCCGACGCTCCGTCCATACCCCCGAAGAGCTACGCGAGCTCATCATCCTGGCTGCCACCGAGATCGTCGAGCAGCACGGCCTGGAAGGGCTGTCCGCCCGCGAGGTCGCCAAGCGCATCGGCTACTCGCCCGGCACCCTCTATAACGTGTTCGAGAACCTCGACGACCTGCTGCTCACCATCGAGGCGCGGCTCCTCGACAAGCTCGCCGATCGTCTCGCAAGCACCGATGCCTCGGGCACGCCGCAAGAGCGCCTGCGCCGGCTGGCGGCAACCTATTTCATCTTCACGCAGGAGAGCCCAAAGCTGTGGAACCTGCTCGTCGAGCACCGGATCCCGGCGGGCCGCGAGGTGCCGGACTGGTACTGCGCCAAGCTCGAGAGCCTGCAGGCGCCGATGGAGCAGGCACTCGCCCCCCTGCTCGACGCGGCCGATGCCGGTGCGCCCAAGCGCGCCGCCCGGACGCTTTGGGCGGGCGTGCACGGATTGACGTCCATGTCGACCGCCGAAAAGCTTTCGCCGGTAACGGCGCATGCCGGCAGCACGCTCATCGACGATCTGGTTTCGACATACCTTGCCGGCCTCGCGCAGCGCCGCGCCAAGTGAGCCCGGCGCGGCGCCCCTCGCTCAAGGCGCCGTCTCGACGCGCGCTGTATCGTCACCCGGAGCCGGGAGCGATCCGGTCGCCCGCACCGGCTCGTCCGTCGGGGCGGCCGCAAGCCGGCCGCGCTCGATGAACACCCCGAACCACTTGCTCTGCTCGGGCAGCAGCCGCTGATTCAGGCCGGCCCACATGTTGCGCGATGAGATGCCCTGGGCGAACGTGCCGATCGACGGCACCGCAAACAGCAGCAGCACCGCAGTCGCAACCATCGCGCCCGAGGCGGACGGGTGCCGGCCATCCACGAGCTTCAAAGCCGTGCCGAAGGACTTCTTGAGACGCGTGTCCATGATGTCCACCGAGTAGACCTCGTCGAGGATCAAGTGGGTGAGGTAGCCGATGAACAGGAAGCCGGCGGCGAGCCAGGCCACGCCGTCGGGGCGCCCGAGCGCGTAGTAGAAAAAGATGGCCGTGGCAAAGGCGCACGCGAGTCCGGCGACGATTGAATGCCAGATGCCGCGGTGCACCGCGTACCGGTGAAACAGCGCGTGCACGCCGTAGCGCACACCGAGGAACGTGCCGAGCCACAGCAACCACATCTCGGCGATCGACAGACGCGGCGCGAAATGGAACAGCACCGCGAACGAGAAGAAGATCGCGAGTCCGGCAAAAAGCGCGCGGCTCGGGCGCGAGTCCTTCAAATCGATGTCGGGCAGCACCGAGCCCAGCGCGCCCGCCATCGTCACGGCGACGAGGTTCTCCGCGGAGATCACGTCGGCGGCCAGCGTCAGGGTGGCAAGGCTCCCCGACACGATCGTTCCGGTGACGATATGCGTGGTGAAGTTTGCCATGGCAGCTGCCCTCCGCTGAGCTTTGCGGGCGCGCCGCCTCATCGCGAGCCGCGCCACCCCGCCTCCCCACCAGATTCGCGCTCCAAAAGGGAGGGCGCTGCGCCTTGAGAGTGTGGAAAAAGCCGCACACACTGCCGCCGTGAGGCAATCGCCGCCCGCTTGTGCTATGGCGCCAGCCCACCTGAGCTCGACCCAACGGTGCCGATGCCCCCGACCCTGCAGCAGAAAAACTGGCATCTGCTGGTCGCCGCGACCAGCATCGGCGTCGCCTTTGCCGTAATGGGCATCAAGTACGTCGCCTACCTGATGACGGGCAGTGTGGCGCTGTTCTCCGACGCCATGGAAAGCATCGTCAACGTCTTGACCGCCATCGCGGCCCTCATCGCCATCCGCGTCGGCTCGCATCCGCCCGACCGGCGCCACCCCTTCGGCCATCACAAAGCGGAGTACTTCTCCGCGGTGCTGGAGGGCGCGCTCATCATCGTCGCAGCGCTCGTCATCTTTCACGAGGCCTACGGCGCCCTGCTCGAGCCGCGCGCGCTCACCGAGCCCGCCGCCGGGCTTCTCGTCAACGGCGTCGCCACTGCCATCAACGCGGGCTGGGCATGGCTGCTCATCGACCGCGGACGCGCCTGGAAGTCGCCGGCCCTGTCGGGCGACGGCCGCCATCTGTTGAGCGACGTGCTCACATCGGTCGGCGTGCTCGCCGGACTTGTGCTGGCGACCCTCACCGGCTGGTCGATCCTCGATCCCCTGCTCGCCGGCGTGGTCGCGCTCAACATCCTGCGGCTGGGCTACGACCTCGTGATGCGGTCCATGAGCAAGCTGATGGACGAGGCCGCCTCGCCCGAGATCGAGGCGCGCATCCGGGCAGCCATTAAGGCCAACGCGGAAGGCGCGCTACAGGCCCACGACGTGCGCACGCGCACGGCGGGGCCGGCGATCTTCATCGAGTTCCACCTGGTGGTGCCGGGCGCCATGACGGTGGCTGCCGCCCACGCCATCTGCGACCGCCTGGAAGCGGCGATCGAGGCGGACATTAAGGGCGCGCAAGTGGTCATTCACGTGGAGCCCGAGCACAAGGCCAAGCCCAAAGGCGCGGTCGAGGTCTAGGCTGCCCCGCCAGCGCCAAAGTCGGCAGGCCTTATGCTCGCGATGAAATATCTCCCCCGACCCCGCACGGCCGCGCGCCTAGCCGCGCTGCTGCTCGCTGCCGCTGCCCCGCTCACCCCTGCCGCCCCCGGATGGGCCGGCGCCGCGGACGAGGTGACCATCGTGCTGGTCGGCGACGTCGGCCTCAACCGCAACAACCAGCCGGTGCGCGCCGACGGCGTGCGCCGCGGCGGGTTCCAGACCTGGGACGAGACCACGGGCTTGATCGCCGACGAAATCAACGGCGACTTGAACTTCATGAACGCCGAGACGGTCGTCACCGACCGCAACGATCTCAGTCGCGACACCAAGGGCCAGAGCGGGCCTTTCAACTTTCGCACCCACCCAAACGGTCTGCGCCATCTGGTGTCGCGCGGATTTAATCTGATCTCGCTCGCCAACAACCACTCCATGGACTACGGCGTGGCGGGCCTCAAGGAAACCCTGCGCCACGTCGGCGCGCTGGAGGCCGAGCGGCGCGCCGTCGCCACCGGCATCGGCATGAACCGCGAGGAGGCGGGGCGGCCGCGGCTCGTCAATGTCAAGGGCTCCGACATCGCCTTTGCCGCCATCGGCATCGTCACCAACAACCTTGCCCGCCACCGCGCAGGCCCTGACAAGCCGGGCCAGATCGCCTATCGCTTCGACGACGACTTCGCCGAGATCCGCAGGCGGCTCGTGGCGGCGCCCGCCCGGTTTCGCATCCTCTCCATCCATTACGGCGTCGAAGGCCGGGTGCGCACCGACGCCAAGCAGATCGCCGAATGGCGCCGCCAGGCAGCGCTTGGGGACGGCATCGACCTCATCGTCGGCCACCACGCGCATGTGGTGCGCGGCGTGGAGCTCACCGGCGGCTCGCTCATCTTCTATGGGCTCGGCAATTTCCTGCACCACGGCACCGCCAACATGACCGCCAAGGGGATATGCCGCGACTACGGCCTGATGGCGCGCGTGCACCTGAGGAAGGCCGCCGACGGCAAGCTCGAGGTGCGCGCCGTCGAGGCGATCCCGGTCACCGACACCCACTATCGCCCGCGCCGCATCACGGGGGACAAGGGGGCGGCGCATATCCATGCCCTCAACTATCTCGCTGCTACGCTCGACGACGACACGAGCGGCGCGCGCGGCCTGCGCTTCACGCCGCGACGCGACGGCAGCGGGCTCTACTGCGTGCCGGGTGCTGAGGGCGACGGCGGCACCATCGGCGCGCTGTGCAAAAGCTACGCGCCCCCGCCGCCCATCCCCGGAAGCCTGCGGCGTACCATTGCCGCCTCGTGCAGCAGGTAGCGCCTTAGCCTCGCGGCGTGCTGCGGGACTGCACGGGTTGCAGCAAGCTTACTTTCAATTCGCGCCCCGCACGCAACGGCGGGTTCACGGTTGTCGGGCATTGTTCCGCCGTTCCGGCCACGGCTAAAGGCTTGGTTGCCGGACAACCAGGAAATTTCAGGTCACAGCAATGTGCGCTGCTTGCGTCGCACTGAGTGTAGCGAGACGGGTCGTATCCTCGCTGCGCGGGATCGAGTGGGGCCCTATCCGTTGGACGAGGCGACCTTGCAGATCGCCTTCGACCGCTTTCGCAAAGGAACACTGGCCATGACGTTCCCGTTCCAGGGTGCGCGTTCAAAACGCGTCGCATTCTTGTCTGCGAGCATCGTCGGTCTCGGCGTCGCCGGTGGCGCGCTTGCAAACGAGCAGATACCGCAGTCGGCGACGCCGATTCCGCCCGCAATCACGACGCCGGCCACCGTCGAGACCACGCTTGGAACGCTGCGGTTTCCCAACGGGGTCCCGACCGCCGATACCGCGCAAAAAGTCTACGATCAGCTCGACCTCCAACGCGGGGTCGCAACATACCTCAACGGACTGCGCGGCGTGTCGATCTTCGCGGCGCGCCAGGGCATGCGCGAGGCGGGCGTTGCCGACAACGACGTGCTGATCTTCTCCAGGCTGATGGACTCCAAGTCCCTCTTCCTCACCGCCAACGCCGACACCGTCTACTTCATCTCCAACCTCGACCTCTCCAAAGGCCCCCTCGTGGTCGAGACCCCGCCGGGGACGCTCGGGATCTTCGACGATCTGTGGTTCCGCTGGGTCAGCGACTTCGGAACGCCGGGCCCAGATCGCGGACAGGGTGGCAAGTACCTGCTGCTGCCGCCGGGCTACGACGGCCCGCTGCCCGACGGATATTTCATAGGTCGCCCCACTACCAATGCCGTCGCGCTGCTGGGACGCGCCTTCCTCGTCGACGGCAACCCGGCGCCGGCCGTGAACGTGATCAAGGGGACGCTCAAGATCTATCCTTATGTTGCAGGCTCCTATGGAACGAGCATAGCCACCTTCCTCGACGGCAAGGGCCCGCTCAAGCCCTTGAGCAAACCCGGCACGCCGAGGTTCGTGGAAGGGACCGGGCTCGCCATGAACACGATCCCGCCCAACGACTTCTCGTTCTACGAGATGCTCGATGCGCTGGTGCAGGAGCAGCCGGCCACGGCCCTCGAGCCTGAGATCGGCGGGCAGTTTGCCGCGATCGGCATCGTCAAAGGCAAGCCGTTCAATCCCGATCAGCGCCTGCGCAAGATCCTCACCGACGCCGTCGCCGTGGGCAACGCCGCGGGACGCACGCTCAGCCTTCGCGCGCGGCCATCGGAGGGCTTCGGCTACTATGGGCCGGAGTCGAAGTGGCTGAACCCACTGTTCGTTGGTGGCTACGACTTCACGCGGCCGCCGCCGGAGATCACCAAGGCCGGCGTCAAGCAGTTCCCCTACACCGGTGCGCGCGCACTCGATGCACGCTCCGCCTTCTTCTACGCGGCAACCGGGGTGACGCCGGCGATGGTCATGCGCTTGCCCGATGTCGGCTCGCAGTACCTGTTCGGCATCCTCGATTCCAGCGGCGAGCCGTTCGACGGGTCCAAGACCTACAAGGTGAGCCTGCCCGCCGGCATCCCGGCGCAGAGGTTCTGGTCGCTCACCCTATACGACAACCAGTCGCGCTCGATGCTGCAGACCGGCCAGCCGTACCCGCGCGCGGGCAGCCAGAGCTACCCCAGCCCCGCGGCCGAGGCGGATGGAGACGGAAAAACGACGGTCTACTTCGCGCCGAGCAAACCGGCCGGCGTCAAGGACGGCAACTGGATCCAGACGCTGCCCGGCAAGGGCTGGTTCGTGATCCTGCGGCTCTACAGTCCGCTGGAGTCGTTCTTTAACAAAACCTGGCGTCCGAGCGAGATCGAGCCGGTGACGAAGGATGCCTTGCTCAGGTAAGGGCCGTTGAGCTGGTCGAAGTCGCGTGCATCGTCCCGGCCCCGAACAGCGCCCCACGACTGCAAAGCGAACGGCTAAACGCACACTCGGAGGCGCGCGCGATCGTACCAGCTTTGCGCGCGGGCGATTGCCGACGGACGAGAGCTAACAAACAAGATGCCGATCAGGGCGACCACAAGGCCCCAGGCGGCCGCCATCGCCATTGCGGCCCGGTCGGCGCGCCGCCCAGCATCTCACCTTTCGCCCAGACGGAGCCATCCTTGTTCCGCGCGGAACAGCGGCGCGGCGCGAGACGCTCTAGGCCCAGGCTGCCCGGTGCCGCACCTTCCCCCCACGAGCGCCGGCCCAAGGCTGAGTGTCATGCGTATCACCATCGACGAGCACACGCGGCTCGTCCACGTCTGCAAGGGAACCGTCACGTTGACGCTTGCGCTGCCGCACGGGCGCACGCGGCGCGACCTGGAGGCCGTGGCCGAAGCCATGCGCACCGCGCTCGAGCACGCGCGGCTGGTGGTCGTCAACGGCGAGGCGATGAAGCTGTAGCCGGCGCGAGACTTCGCAAAAAAAACCGATCAAGCGGCGCGGAGCGTCCCGCCCTCAAGGCGACGGCGCGTGCCCGTTGAGCTGCGGCCCGTAGTCCAGCTCGTCCTCGATGTTGCTGGTGGCGCGGCGCCAGTCGCCGGGCGCGATGGCCTGAGTGCGCTCCTTCAACGGCGTGTAGGCCGGCAGCTCCTCGGTCGCGACCTGCAGCGGGCCGCGGAACATGCCGATTCCGGCGGCGAGGCTCTGCAACTCGCCGAGGATCGCCTCGCGGCGCGCATTGTGCTCGGTCTTGACGGCGCGAACGTCGCGCAGGAGCGCCTCGTCGAGGCGGTCGAGCGCTTCGCCCAGCGCCTTGATAAGGGCCTGCTCGTCGCCGGCGATCCTATTGAGCCGGGCGCGCATCTCCTCGATGTGCTGCGAGAGTTTGCTCATGTGTGTCCCCCGGTGAAGTCGTTGCCGAATCACTTTGGCAATGAGGCCATTGATTTCGGAGGGAAATGTGGTCGCGGGGCGGCGCGGGTGAGAAATTTGCGGCTCAGCGAGCGGCGCCTGCATGCACCGCTGGGACCCCTCGAGGTTGCAACGTCCTACCAGCTAGACGATCAGGGCAAGCGCACGATACACAAGGGTTGAGACCAGGGAGAGTTGCATGGACCCGTTTCTCGCCGCCGCACTCGATGAAGCGCGCAAGGGCCTCGCCGAAGGCGGCATCCCCATCGGCTCGGTGCTGGTCATCGACGGCAAGATCGCCGGGCGCGGGCACAACCGCCGCATACAGCAAGACAGCGCGATCCTGCACGCGGAGATGCACGCGATCGAGAACGCGGGGCGCCTGAGGGCCGCCGACTACGCCCGCGCGACGCTCTATTCGACGCTGTCGCCGTGCGACATGTGCTCAGGCACCGCGCTGCTTTATAAGATCCCGAAAATCGTCATTGGCGAGAACCGCACGTTTCGCGGACCGGAGGCGTATCTGCGCTCGCGCGGCGTCGAGCTGGTGATCCTCGATAGTGCGGAGTGCGTGAAACTCATGGCGGACTTCATCGCCGCGCACCCGGAGCTGTGGAACGAGGATATTGGCGTGTAGGGGGTGTTGCCTCAAGCTTCGAAGCCGTAGCCCCGACACAGCTTGTGGAAGTATTGGATGTCGTTCTCATCCAGATACTCCCGATATCCGAGCACTTTGCCGCGCCGGATCTTGGCGCTCTCGGGGTCCTTGCTGCGCCCCTGGTACAATTTTAGATGGCGCGCGCGGCCGCTCTTTTCTGCGGCCTGCATGTTGGTAAAGCTGCTTTGCTCAAGCAGCCAATCCATGTCGACCCCCTCGATGCGGGAGAATGCGAACACCTTGGAGAGCGTCTCGGCGGGCCTCTGCTTCATGTCCTCATATGAGAAGACGAGGGCGTCACTTCTGCCACCGAAATAATCCAGCCACGCCCTGTTGAACTTGCACGTCTTCTCGACCCCGTATCCAGGATGCAGCAGAAACGATCGCAAATCTCGCGGAGGCAGCCTGGTCTCGAAGTAGAGCCTCGGAAGATAGAAGAGCTTTCGATGCAGGCGAAAATCCTTGCGGGTGATGTGAAAATAATAGGAGGTTGCCGTATCGATCGGATTGCGATGCATGAAGAGGCAGAGCCTGCCGTTGGCGAGGCCCGACGGAATGGCTTTGAACTCTCTTCCGAGCACGCTGATGTGCGAGCCGGTGCCGGCATGGCTCAGCTCCAGCGGCTTCTGAATGAGAGCAAAGATGTAGCGGATCCACGTGCGTCCCGACTTCGGGTAGGAGATCAGGAGAGGGATGTCCTGCGTCGCGCCGTCACGCTCGAGCGCGTTCGGGATGTGGACGGCGCTCGCGCTCTGCGCAGTGCTCTTGGCGGCGGACATTTCCTAATCCCGAATTACGTGGGCGAGCCCCAGCAAGACGCCGGCAAGCTCAGGTCGAGAGGGCTCGCGCACGATTGCCTCCTCCGTCAGGCCGCGTCCGGGCCAGGCCGATCTCTACCCGTTGTTGCCGCCGCGTTTCAGCAGCTCGGCCATCAAGCCCATGCGGCGGCGGGCATAGTCAAATAGGGGAGTATTGGCGCAGATGATCTCGTTGAGGGGGCGCTTGGTGCCGCCGAGGCTCCCCGACGGGCGAAGGACGCCGGTATAGATCCGATGCTGCCCGAGCGTGGCCACCAGCGTAAGATCGGCGATGTACTGGGAAAGCCACTTGTCGCTGAAGTGGCCGGCGGCAAGGACGATGAACTTTCCCGCATGCGCGGACGCTAGCCGCTCAAGAAACGCTCCTGGGTCCGCAAGGTGGGCCAGGAGGCCGATGCAGGTTATGACGTTGAAAGGTTTGTCGGGCAGCTCGAACTCGCCGTTGAAGTCGGCAACCCAGGTGTCGGGGTGCTCCTTGACGCAGTCGACGGGAAGATAGCCGACAGACTTCGGCAGGAAGCGGCGAAGCGTCTGCGCCCCCGCTGCCAGATCGCACACGACATCGCTGGGGCGAATCAAATGGGCCACGATCTCGGATCGGTGCAGCCAGGTGATGCGCGGCTCTGACCTTGCGTTCTCTTGCCAGCGCTTCGTGTTGGTGACCGTCATGGGAGCTCCCTAGGGGCAACGCGTGCGAGGGCCAGACGTTAGCACGTTGAATCGCTTAAACAACCGCTACCCCTCTCCCTGGCGGTGCGGCGAACCGCACGTCCGCAAGTGGCGGCCCTTGCCTGCTCCCAAGTAGGTGTAGATCTTGGTATTTCTTGCCGGTGACCACCGCTCTCTCGCATCGGCTAGGCGCGCTCGCCCCAAAGATCATACTCGTCGGCATGCGTGATGCGCGCCGTCACGATGTCGCCGGGCTCTAGCTCCGTGTCGCCGTTGAGGAAGACCGAGCCGTCGATCTCGGGCGCGTCGAACTTGGAGCGGGCGAATGCGCCTTCGGCGTCGACCTCATCGACGATCACCTCGATGTCGCGGCCGACGAAGCCCGCCAAACGCTCAGCACTCACCTCCTTCGCCACGTGCATAAAGCGGTGCCAGCGCTCTTCCTTAAGTTCGTCGGGCACCGCGCCGGGCAGATCGTTGGCTTTGGCGCCGGCGACCGGCTCGTAGCGGAAGCACCCCGTCCGCGCCAGCTTGGCGTCCCGCAGGAAGTCCAGCAGCATCTCGAAGTCCTGCTCCGTCTCGCCGGGGAAGCCGACGATGAAGGTGGAGCGAAGGCTGAGGTCGGGGCACGTCTGGCGCCAGCGCGCGATGCGGTCCAACGTTTTCTCCGCCGCCGCCGGGCGGCGCATGGCCTTCAACACGCTTGGGCTCGCGTGCTGAAACGGGATGTCGAGATAGGGCAGGATCTTGCCCTCGGCCATCAGCGGGATGACGCTATCCACGTGCGGGTAGGGATAGACGTAGTGCAGGCGCACCCAGGCGCCGAGCTCGCCAAGCGCTGAGCACAGCTCCTGGAAGCGGGCGGGCAGCGCGCGGCCCTTCCATTGGCTTTCCGCGTACTTGATGTCGAGGCCATAAGCGCTCGTGTCCTGGCTGATGACGAGCAGCTCCTTGACGCCGGCGGCAACCAGCCGCTCCGCCTCGGCAAGCACGTTGGCGGCGGGCCGGCTTGCCAGATCGCCGCGCAGGCTCGGGATGATGCAGAACGAGCAGCGATTGTTGCAGCCCTCGGAAATTTTCAAATACGCGTAGTGGCGCGGCGTGAGATGCAGGCCCTCGGGCGGCACCAGATCGAGGAAGGGATCGTGCAGCGGCGGCACGGCGGCGTGCACGGCCTCCACCACCTGCTCGTACTGGTGCGGCCCGGTGACGGCGAGCACACCGGGGTGCGCGGCGCGGATGCGCGCCTCCTCCACGCCGAAGCAGCCGGTGACGATGACGCGGCCGTTCTCGGCTAACGCCTCGCCGATCGCCTCGAGGCTCTCGGCCTTGGCGGAATCGAGAAAGCCGCAGGTGTTGACCACGACCACGTCGGCGCCGGCGTAATCAGGAGCGACGGCGTAGCCCTCGGCCCGTAGCTTGGTGATGATGCGCTCTGAATCGACGAGCGCCTTGGGGCAGCCGAGCGAGACGAAGCCGACCTTGGGCGCCTCAACGGCCACGCGATCCGGCGCGGCATCTTTCCTGGCCTTGTCTGCGATGCTGGTCATGGGGGGCGCTCCTAGCATGGCGCACGCGTGCGGGCGAGCGGCTGGGCGTGCTGGCGCGCTGGCAGGCGCCCCAGGTTCCTGTATAACGGCCTGAAAATCAACGGCTTGGCTCAGAGCCCGCCGGGCGCTTCCGGCAAAGGACCGCACGCCGATGAACGACGCAGCCGAAGAGGTCATCCTGGTCGACGAGCGCGACCGGCCCATCGGGACCGCACCCAAGCTCGAGGCGCACCGGCTCGGGCGGCTGCACCGCGCCTTCTCCGTCCTCGTTCACGACGGCGCCGGCAACCTGCTGCTGCAGAAGCGCCATGCTGCCAAGTATCACTCGGGCGGCCTTTGGACCAACGCCTGCTGCGGCCATCCGCGTCCGGGCGAGGACACCTTCGCCGCAGCCCGGCGACGCCTCGAGGAGGAGATGGGGTTTCAGTGCACGCTGTCGCCGCTCGGCGCGCTCGTCTACCGCGCAGACGTGGGCGAGGGGCTCGTCGAGCACGAGCTGGTGCATCTGTTCGCCGGCATCTACCGCGGCGCGGTGCGTCCCGATGCGCAGGAGGCCGAGGATTATGCGTGGCGGCCGCTTGCCGAGGTAAGGCGCGAGGCCGTGGCGGCACCTCAGCGCTTCACGGTCTGGTTTCGCCGCTATCTCGACGAGCGCCGCCGGCTCGAGCCGATCGAGGGCCCATCGCAGACGCCGTGACGTGCCTCGGTGGGGCCGCGCTCAGATGTCGACGCGGCTCGGGCCGGCGGTCGACATGGATCCGAACACGGTCCCGCGCCAGCGCTCCACCTTCTCGGGAAGGAACAGATAGCTCTGCAGCTTGAAGACCAGGCCGTCCTCGACCACCGTCTGCTCGCCGGTATGCACGGCCGTGGCCGGGATGTAGTAGGCGCACGAGAGCTTGGCGATGGACTTGTTGACGGCATTGGCCGCCACCTCCTCGTTCTCGCCCCTGGCCTTGAGCGCAAGGAAGGCAATCTGGTCGCTGCGATCGTTGCAGAAGAAGCCTCTGACGCGCTCGACCCCGGGGTCGGCGCTGGCCGCCGGGATCAGCGAAAGCGCGGCGGCAGCAGCCAGATAAAGGTGTCGGCGCGGGACGCGGCACATCAGGCTCGGGGGAACCGAAGTGCGACGTTCGGTCATTTGTCACCTCCAGGACGATTCGAGCGGCTCACGGACGGCGAGGCGCGTTGCAACCCGGGCGAACCCTTCCCAGCGGCATCAATTTGCCTGTTTTTAATTAGAGTGAGGGAAGTCTGGCAATGTTGCAAGATGAATTGGAAAGCACCTGGTGCACAAATGGCAAGCGTAAGTGTCACGCTGGGCGTTTGGCGCTGGCCGCCGGTATCAACAAAAGCGCGGCGGCAGCGGCTAGATAAAGGTGGCAGCGCGGGACGCCGCGCATCAGGCTCGGGGAAGGAGCGGGGCGCCGATCCAAACGTCGAGCGGACCGACGACCCAAACGAGCATCAGCCCGGCAGCGAGAAACGGGCCGAAGGGCCACCGATCGACGAGCGTGACAGAGCGTCCGCTCAGGACGAAGGCGCCGACACAGACGAGACCGAGGACGAAGGCGCACAGCAACACGGAGGGCACACCTTCCAGGCCGACCCAGGCAGCGCTCGCGCCGATGAACTTGACGTCGCCGAGGCCCAGCCCATGCCGCCCGCGCCACCTGAAATAGCCCTCGCGTACCAGCCAAAGCGCCGCAAAGGCAATTACCGCGGATGTCACCGCCCAAATCGGCGAAATTCGCGACAGCAATTCGCCCGCGCCAATGCCGCCAAGCAATAGAGCCAGATTTGCCAGATCGGGAATGCGCAAATAGACGAGGTCGTAAATGGCAATGGCCAATAGGCCGCAGAACAGTGCAGGCGTGACATATGTCTCCATGCGATCCCAGTCTCAATCCTGCAGCGCGAGCGCCGAGCTGTTGGGCAGAGCCGCAAGGCTGGTGGAGCCGCCCAAATCGATCGGCCGTTACGCCCGCCACCGGCTGGAGCTGCTCGACGCGGCGAATGACTCGACAAGCCAGATACTAAGTACGATATTAGTATATTGGCACACTCGGCTTTGATATCGGGCAGCGGTGCACGTGGTTGAGGCGAGGGTTCTGCCCATTACTTGCCACATCCGCAGCCTAAGCTGTTTGGCGAAACGTCAGACTCTCTGCGAAAACGGATAGGATCCGAGTGGTCTGCATTTCTCTGATTTGTTGATCCGTTCGAAGATGAGGACTAGAGATTGACATAGGGCAGTCTGGGAGTAAGCGTCGATGCCCCGTGATTTTGAGCGAGAGCGTGAGCAGCACGCTTCCTTGGACGAGCTTGCGATTTTGCGGCATGCAGAACGTCTCAGCTTGATTGGCGGCCGCGAACGGGCGATCAAGGCACTCCAGGCGGCACTGCGGGAGGTCTCCTCCACAGACACTTTGGCTAGTGATCTGCAGATGACCCGCTAACAAGAAGCTACGCGGAAATAGTGCAAATTCCCAGCGCCACCAAGGTCCCGCTATTTGCTCGGATAGGGCGGCGATGGTTTCGCTGCCAAAAACGGTACTGCTCCGCCCCAAACGGTGCAGCTCAGCGCTTCGACTCCTCATACCGAATACGGGCCTCGACTGCTGCCGCCCCAAGGATAGCGGCCAGCGTCTTGTGCCCGGCCTTGTCCACTAACTGCTCAAGCTCGGAAACAATGTCGGCTACATAGCTGAGTGTTAGCGATGCGCTGTCGTTGGAAGACAGTCGAGGTGCGCCAATGCGGTCCCCCCTCTGAGCAATCATTAGGTGTTTCCCAATTGTGATTCATCTATAAACCAAAAATGCATGCTGCAGTTCAAACAGCATCACAGCTCGAATCGTGCAGTTGATTAATGGGGTGCACACAAGCGTTCCTAACGGCCAGCTCGCAGGCATACTCGCACATTCCCTCACAACAGTACTGCCAAAGAACATACCTTCAAGCTGCTACTTGCATTGCTCACGGCCGTCCACCGCCGGCGGCACTTTCGTCGATTGACGTGCGGGACACCACCACCTCCGGCAGGATGTCGAGATCGACGAGGCCGGTGGCCATGAGACCGGACTCGGGCGCCACGCGGCACATGATGACGTCGGCAACGCGGTTGAGAACGATCTCCTCTGCGCCGCCGAGGACGCCTCTCACGCCGCAGCTCACAAAGTAGGTGCCCGGCAACAGCAGGTTGGAGAACTCGTACCTCACCTTTATCCACGACCCTTGCACCACGTGCGCGATACGCAGCGCGCGTGCACGGTTGGTCTGCGCGCCGCTGACAGCCCGCCCGTCAACCGTCTTGATAACCATGCCGAAACCGACGCGTGATGCGTCCGCGCTGAAATCGACCGCGAACTCGAACACGTACCTCCTGCCCATCTGCAGCACGTTCACCTGCGCGCCGTCGAGGGTCAAAATCCGCGCGTCGCGGATGCGTGCTCCTCGCTCCTCCAAGCGCACCGTCGACTGCGGCTTGAGGCCCGGGTCGTAGAAATCGGCATCGGAAGCCACCGGATCGGCCGCGGGCCGCATCCTGTCGCGCGCCGCTTTTTTTGGCGCGGGCTTCGCGGCTGCAACCTTGGCAGCAGGAACCTCAGCCGCGTCCATTGCGACAATGGCCGAGCGGATGGCCGGAGCCGCGTGCGGCGTCGCATTAACGAGCCGCTGATACTGGCCGACGACGGTCTTGGGGGTGCCCTCCAGGATGAGCTCACCCGCATCGATCAGCACCGCGCGCGAGCACACCTGCACGATCGTCGCGGCGCTGTGCGACACGAACAGGATGGTGCCGCCGCGCGCCTGGATCTCCTCGATGCGCGCATAGCATTTGCGCCGGAACGCCTCGTCGCCCACCGCCAGCGCCTCGTCGACCACCAGGATGTCGGGGTCGACGTTGATCGCCGTGGCGAACGCCAGCCGCACGTACATGCCGCTGGAGTAGGTCTTGACGGGGAGCTCGATGAACTGGCCGATGTCGGCAAAGCGCGCAATGGCGTCGAAGCGCCGGTCGATCTCGGCGCGCTCGAGGCCGAGGATGGCGCCGTTGAGGTACACGTTCTCGCGCCCGGTGAACTCCGGGTTGAAGCCGGCGCCGAGCTCGAGCAACGCCGCGATGCGGCCATGCACCTCGACCGAGCCCTGGGTGGGACGCAAGGTGCCGCAGATGACCTGCAGAAGCGTCGACTTGCCCGAGCCGTTGCGCCCGACGATGCCGACCGTCTCCCCGCGCCTGACGTCGAGCGAGACGTTCCTGAGGGCGGCGAAGTCGCGGTAGTAGTGGGTCACGGGCAGGCCGGCGAGGCGGCGCACGCGCGGGATGATCGACTCTTTCAGGCGGTCCTCGGGGCGCTTGAACAGGAGGTAGTGCTTGGCCACGCCGCGCACGCGGATGGCGACGTCGTCACATGACATCGGCGAACCCCTTGCGAGTCCTCTCAAACCACCAGCGGCCGGCAACCACGGGGCGGATGATGGCATGGACGCCGCAAACGGCCCAACCGGGAGCGCAGTCACGGCCCTGCCCACAGCGCAGCAGCTCGCCGAACCGGAGCTCCGTCGAAGCGGCGAATGCGGGTAGAGGGGTAACGACGCTGCTCACGCAATCGACACGCGTGGCTTGCGGGTCGAGGGGTCCGAGGAACGAGCGTAAGCCATTGTTATTGTGGTCGTTTTTTTGCGAAGGCGCTGGCGGAGGGGGTGGGATTCGAACCCACGAGACGGTTTCCCGCCCACACGCGTTCCAGGCGTGCGCCTTCAACCACTCGGCCACCCCTCCTTCGGCGCGCAAAGGCGGCGCACTATAGCGGCCGCGCGCTCGCGCGCAACAACGCCCGCCAACACCTGCCGCGCCGGCACGGGGCGGCGACCCGTAGGCCGTTTCCTGCCGTTTGCCGCAGCCCCGCTGCCAGTCCGGCGTCGCTGCGCAGCAGAAATATTGCCGGCGGCACCGGTTGTCGATGCATGCCTGAGACACTTAATTAACGATGATTGTCCTATTTTGAAACACTTCGACAATCCAGCGCAGGGACCGTGGCCGGCGTGGCCAATTTCCGGTGCAGTGTGGCCCGGGTTGCTGGTCAAACAGGACCTGAGGCGCGATAGTGCGGCTCGATTCTGTGGGATTGCTCCGGATTTCTGGGAGGTGGCAGGTGAGAAGTTTTCGGGGGACTGTGAAGGTCTTGGCGGCGAGCGCTGTGGCCGTCTTGCTTATCGGCGCGCCGGCGGTGGCCGGCAGCCCGTTCGCAGCCCTGGTCGGCACGTGGAGCGGCAAGGGCACGGTGCGGCTGGAAGGCGGCAAGAGCGAGCGCCTGTCCTGCAAGGGGTATTACACCGGCTCGGGCAGCAGCGAGCTGCGCCTCAACATCCGCTGCACCAATCCGTCCACCAAGGTCGAGCTGCGCTCCGTGCTCAAGTATGCCAATGGCCGGGTCACCGGAACCTGGGAGGAGCGCAGCTACAATCAGACCGGCACGATCACGGGCAGCGCCTCTGACACCAAGCTGCGCCTCTCGATCGGCGGACCGGCCCTCACGGGGTCCTTGCATGTGTCGATCGGCGGCTCGGAGCAGTCGGTTTCGCTGTCGACGCAGGGCTCCGTGCTCAAAGGCGTAAGCATCACGTTCGCGCGGACCAGTTGAGCCGGCGGCAGACGCGCCCGCGCGCGAAAAGCGTGGTCGTGTTAATGTCGTGTTGATTCACCGGCGCCGGCCCCATGCGTGGTCAGGACGGCGCGCCATAAAGGGCCAAGAGCCTCGGAGATGCCTATGAGCCGTTTTCGCTTTGCGACAGCCGCTGTGATTGCCGCAATTGGGCTTTGCACCCTGGTCGGGACCGCCGGTGCCGGCACGCGCTACGGACACGGGCCCATTCTCGGCACCATCACGGCGCACAGCCACTTCGGAAACGGCTCGGTGAGGGCCCCCTACCGCAAGACGCCGGTCGGCTATCAGATACGCCTGCCGCACGGCACGTGGGTCTACTGCCGCACGAGCTGCAGCGAGACCCTTCGGGTAGAGACCGTCGACATCTGGTCCGCGGTCATCGACAACGGCTCTTTGATCGGCGCTGGCACCATGCAGGCGGAGTGCGGCGTGCTTGGCTGTCTCACCTGGTCGCGCGAGCTGCCGTTCTAGGCCGCCGCTGCGCGCGCGCCGTTCAGGCGTAGGACGACCCCGCATCGCCGACAAGAAATGGATTGGTTTGCCGCTCGTGCCCGATGGTGCTCGTCGGGCCGTGGCCGCAAATGAACGCGAACTCGTCGCCCAGTGGCAGCACCTTGGTGCGGATGGCCTTGAGCAGAGCCTCGTGATTGCCGAAGGGCAAGTCGGTGCGGCCGATCGAGCCCTGGAACAGCACATCGCCCATGAGAACGAACCGCTGCGGCCGGTTGACGAGCACGACGGAGCCCGGCGAATGCCCGGGACAGTGCAACACCTCGAAGACGTGGCCCGCCACCGCGACCGTATCGCCCTCGCTGAGCCATCGGTTTGGCGTCACGGCCCGCGCCTGCATGCCATAAGCCCGGCCTTGCTCCTCCAGACCTTCCAGCAGCGGCCGCTCGGCCTCGTGCGGGCCTTCGATCGGCACGCCGAGCCGCTCCTTCAGCTCGGCCGCCCCGCCGGCGTGGTCGATGTGGCCATGCGTGAGCACGATCTTCTCCGGCTTCATGCCCACCTCGGCGATGGCGCGCTCGATATACTCCAGGTCCCCGCCCGGATCGACGACGGCGCCGGTCATTGTGGCGGGATCCCACAGAAGGGTGCAGTTTTGCTGAAAGGGCGTGACGGGGACGATCGCAGCCCTCAGCCCCTGCTTGTGCTGGGCGGCTTCGGGCTTGGAGGTGTCTGACATAAGTTGCTCGTGCGCTCCTTACTTTGTCCCCCTCGCCGCTCCCTGCTTAGCGGAGTTGGCGGTGGAGGACCAGACCGGCATAATCGTCAACGGCGAATCTACTCTTAAGGGCACCACATGATTGCGCGCATGTCGAAGGCCCTGCTCGTGGCCCTGATCGGCATCATCCTTGTGCTGGTCGGCGGCGACAACATCATCGACTACGAGGTCAACTTCACGTTCGTCGCCCACGTGATGGCGATGGACACCGTTTTCCCGCACACCACCCTCACCTGGCGCGCCATCAACAGCCCGGCGCTGCATCACGCGGCTTATGCCCTGATCATCCTCCTTGAGCTCGCAAGCGGCGCCTTGTGCATCGCCGGCGCCGTGCGGATGTGGAAAGCGCGCGGGCAAAGCGCCGTCGGCTTCAACGCGGCCAAGGACCTCGCCGTCGCAGGGCTCGTTAGCGCATTCGGGCTCTTCCTGCTCGTGTTCCTGACCATCGGCGGCGAGTGGTTCCAGATGTGGCAGTCGCAGACATGGAACGCGCAGGCCTCGTCGTTCCGCTTTCTCGCCTCTATCGGCCTCGTCCTGATTTTCCTCAATCAGGAGGACGAGCTTGGTTGAGCTGGCGAGCGCTTGCCGCGTTAACGCAGACTTGCGCGCCAACGTTGCAGGCCACGTTTTTGCCTTCACCTTGGAGGACGGATGACCCCATGCGTCTCTTGATCGCTGGCTGGCAGGGACAGATCGCGCGTGGTCTCGTCGAGGCGGCCCCCGCCTGCCCCGACGTCAAAGCCTGCGCGGTGGGCCGCGCCGCGCTCAACATCTGCGAGGCGCGCTCGATCGAGCGGGCGCTCGCCCAGATCGAGCCGACCATCGTCATCAACTCGGCGGCCTACACCGCCGTCGACAAAGCCGAGAGCGACGCGGAGCGCGCCTTTGCGCTCAACCGCGACGGCGCGCGCATGCTGGCCGAAGCAGCGGCGCGGCGCGCAATCCCCATCATCCACATCTCGACCGACTACGTGTACGGCGGGCGCAAGAGCGGCGCCTACCTGGAGGACGATCCGACCGAGCCGGCGACCGTGTTCGGGCGCTCAAAACTCGAAGGCGAGGTCGCCGTGCGGGAGGCCAACCCGCGCCACGTGATCCTGCGCACCTCCTGGGTGTTCAGCCCCACCGGGCGCAACTTCGTCAAGACCATGCTGGCGCAGGCGGCCGAGCAGGAGCGCGTGCGCGTGGTCGACGACCAGCACGGCAGCCCCACCTACGCCCCGCATCTCGTCGCAGCGATCCTGGAGCTTGCGCGCCAGCTCTCGGGCAAGCAGTCCGACGAGGCCCCGGCAAACGGCCCGTGGGGCGTTTATCACGCGGCAGGCGCCGGCTCGACGACGTGGCGCGGCTTCGCCGAGGAGGTGTTCCGCCGCTCAGCCGAGCACGGCGGACCTTGCGCCCAGGTCGAGCCCATCCCCAGCTCCGACTACCCGACGCCGGCGCAGCGCCCGGCCAACTCGCAGCTCGACTGCGCCAAGCTGGAGCGTACGTTCGGATTGCGTCTGCCCGCGTGGCAAGACGGCGTGGCCGCGTGCGTGGAGCGGCTGTTGAAAACCTGACGCATATGAAACGCCTGCAATTGGTGTGAGACCCGCGGGCGCGGCGAATGCCTGAGGATCAGGGCCTGCGCGCCAGGGCGAGGCCGACGGCACCGGTGAGCAGGACCCCGCCGGTGATGCGGCTCAGCAGCCGACCGCCAATGCCGAGCAGGGCGCGGGCCCGGCTCGCCAGCAGCGCCCAGACGGAATCGAGGGCTGCGGCGATCACAAGAAACGTGACAGCGAGCACGGCGAGCTGCGCGGTGCGGTCGGCGCCGGTGCTGACGAACTGCGGCAGGAACGCCGAGTAGAACAGCAGCGTCTTGGGGTTGGTCAGCGACACCGCGAAGCCGCGCACGAACATGCCGCTCAAGGAGCGCGCCTGCGCCCTTGTCGCGCCGAGCTTCGCGGCGGGCGCGCGCCACGCGCAGATCCCCAGATAGACGAGATAGGCCACGCCCAGCCAGCGCACCCACTCGAACCAATCGGCCAGCAGCGCCAGAAAGCCGCCGAGGCCGAGCACGGTGGCGCCGAGCTGCAGCACCATGGCCGCGCTGGTGCCGGCAACCGTCATCAGGCCGTAGCGGGGCCCGTGCGCCATGCTGTTGGCGACGATCAGCGCCACGTTTGGGCCCGGTATGGCAATGAGGATGACGGTTGCGAGTATGAAGGCGGCATAAAGCTCGAGCGGCATCGTAGCTCCCCAAGGCAATGCGAATTGGCCGAGGTTGGCACCTGCGCCAGGCAGCGGCAAGCGGGACCGCCTGGCCCTAGCTCCGGTAGTAGCGCCACATGCGTTGAATCGTGCGGTGAATCTCGTCGGGAGGCTGGTCGAACGGCTCCAGATTGATGCGGACCACGTTGGAGTGCCCCATGGTCCACGGCAGGCGCATAAGCGAGCGCCAGAACGGCTGCTTGCGCCAGTCGGCGACCAGCGCGTTGCTCAGGCGCTCCTTGAGGCCGATCTGCAGCTCGTGCACGGTCGAGGCCCTGACCGCGATCACGACCAGATCGATGTGCCCGACGGCGCGCCAGCGGATGAGACCGAAGCCCTGGATGAAAATGCCGTACTCGTTGGCGCCGAGCGTGGGGCGGCCCGTCTCGGTCATCGGATAGTTGTAGTAGGCGGCTCCACCGGCAGCGAGCCCCAGGACGAGCCAGACGATGCCGTCCGTCACCCAGGCCGCCGCCAGCAGGATGGCCGACAGAAACGCCAGCACATAGACCGGGAACGACCCCTCTTCGCGCTCGTAAGCGGCCGAATAGCCGCCGGCATCCCGTTCGTCCACGTCAACGCCTCCAAGAAACGAGATGCGCCCTCGCCTCATCATGAGGCGACATGTCCGTTACCGCCTATCTTCGGGCAAACGCGCGGCCGGTCAAGCCGCAGGCCAAAAAGCGCCAAGGCTGACGAACGCCCGAGCGGTCGTGTAGTGTCGGGGGCGTTCTTTTTTGGGGGACTTGTGGCGGCAAGGCGCGACACATGCAACTGACACCGATGCGCTTCACCACCGTCGAGGGGACGGAGGTGACGGTCAAGGTCAACTCGCCCGCGGAAGCCAAGAAGGCCATCCGCGAGCTCAAGCACCGCCGCAAGGAGGTCGGGCTGCACCGGCGCGCGCTCCAGCGCCTGCAGAAGGCGGCGCTAAAGGAGCAGGCGCGGATCGAGCGCGCCAACAGCGCCCGCGCCCGCCGGCGCGGGGTGCTCGCCTCGCTGGGACGGGTCGCGAGCCTTTTCCGCTCCAAGAAGCCGCTGCACGACCTCGACGCCATCGAGCAGGAGCTGCACCTGGCGGAGGAGACGATGCACAACATCGACGTGTGCATCGTGCAGATCGAGGGGAAGCTGCTGCTGCAGGGGTGAGCGGGCTGCGGCGCGCGCGCCGGTGCAAGGGAGCGGACTGATCGGACCCCCAAAAGCAATCGGGAGCCCGAAGGCCCCCGAGACGCAGCTACGCTACATTCGGTCGTGTGTCTCAGGCCGCGACGATTGAGTCGTCGGCCGGGTCGCGCAGCACGTAGCCGCGACCCCATACTGTCTCGATGTAGTGCTGGCCGCCGGTGGCAGCCTGCAGCTTCTTGCGCAGCTTGCAGATGAAGACGTCGATGATCTTGAGCTCGGGCTCGTCCATGCCGCCGTAGAGGTGATTGAGGAACATCTCCTTGGTGAGCGTGGTGCCTTTCCTGAGCGAGAGGAGCTCCAGCATTTGGTACTCCTTGCCGGTCAGGTGCACGCGGGCGCCGTTGACGTCGACGGTCTTGGTGTCGAGGTTGACGCGCAGATCGCCGGTCTCGATGACCGACTGGGCATGGCCTTTGGAGCGGCGGACGATGGCGTGGATGCGGGCGACGAGCTCGTCCTTGTGGAAGGGCTTGGTCATGTAGTCGTCGGCGCCGAAGCCCAGCCCCCTGACCTTGTCCTCGATGCCGGCAAGACCGGAGAGGATGAGGATCGGTGTGCCGACCTTGGCCACCCGCAGGGTTTTCAGAACCTCGTAGCCCGACATGTCCGGCAGGTTCAGGTCCAGTAGAATAATATCGTAGTCGTAAAGCTTACCGAGGTCGACGCCCTCTTCCCCCAGGTCCGTCGTATAGACGTTGAACCCTTCGGACTGCAGCATCAGCTCGATGCTTTGCGCCGTCGCGCTGTCGTCCTCGATCAAAAGCACTCTCATGATCGTTCCTCTTGCCTTGCGTCCCGCGCCGCTGCCCGATGGAGAGAAGATCCGCCCGCATCTTCTCGACCTAAGTCATCGTTTGGAAACTACCGGCCGAAGGTTAACAAACCCTAATTAAGTCTTTCGCTTCGACCCAACACTCTAACGAACGCCACCACGCCTTTCCGCCGATCCGCACACGGAGTGCACAGCGCCACGTATGCCCCCCGCGGCCGGCGCGCAAGTAGTCAGCCCGCCGGCCACAAAGCAACGGCGTCCACGGTCTCGCCGACCGTGCCAACACGACACAAGATTGGAATTTATGCCCAAAGACCCGCAGACTCGCGCGCCGCACTTCCCGCCTCGTTGCACAGACCGCCGTCCGAAGTCGGGCAATGCGCCGGGTGAGCCCAAAAGCGCCAACGAATCTAGAGGTAACAGAATTCGCCGCACCTCCCTAGTAGGCGTTTGTCATTTTTTGGACGGTATTAGCCTTAATCTGGCGAGAATGAGCTTCGCGTTGCTTTACCGCAACTTAATGGCCGCATGTCAGATTTGGTGTGAACGGTCGTCGGGGCAGACTTCTGCCGCCCGGCATCCCTGCCCAATCCCGGCGTATTCGGGCCGGCAGGGAACGAGGGAAGCCACTTTCATGCGGCCTTGGCACGCTTCTTGTTTCGTGCTGCAGCGAAAGTGCAATTGAGTCCGGGGTATCGAACGATGAAAGCACGGGAATCGGCGCTCAGGCTGAAACGTTTCGAAGCCGACGAAAAAGCGCGCAAAGTTGCCGATCTGGAGCACATGATCCGCGAGTTCGAGATCATGGCCTCCGATCTCGACCGCCAGATCAACGCCGAGGAGGAGCGGACGGGCATCAAGGATCCGGCCCACTTCGCCTATTCCACCTTCGCCAAATCGGCCAGTCAGCGCCGGGACAACCTTCGCGCCTCCGCCGACGGCCTCAAGGCCAAGCTCGAGGCGGCCCAGCGCGAGCGCGACGAGGCGCTGGAGCAGGTGGCCCGCGCCGACACCCCGCAAACCCGCTCCGAGTTGCGCAGCCGCCGGCGGGCGGAACGCGCCGCCAGCGCGGCTCTGCGCTGACGCCAGCGGCCGTGCGGCCCTGAGCCGGGGCCCGGCTGCACCCAGACCCTTGCCTTGTTTTGGTTTCAAGCCCGTGCCAACCAGTCGGGAGACACCTGGTGCGGTCCGGGCCGGCCGGGCCCCGCTGCGGACCCCTCGGTCAGCGCCCAAACCAGAACGAAGAGAATGCGATCGGGCCTCATCAGCGCCGGCTTCGGCGCAGCCGTCACTGTGCTCGCCGGCGGCTGCACGGGCGCCGCCCTGCCACCGCTTCCCGATATCACCGGCAACCTGTTCAAGTCGGACGTCATCGGGGCGCCGACGGAAGTCTATGCGCGCGTCGCCCGCGGCGCCATGGCCTGCTGGTTCGGCAAGGACGGCCCGCTCAAGGCCAACTACATCTATCACGCCGAGGCGCAGCCGCCGACGAGGGGGGGCAAGGCCCTGATCGTCATCCACGAGCGCGACCCGACCTCGGAGAACCCCCGGGGCTTGCGCGCCTTCCGCGTGTCGATCGCGCCCAGCGGGGAGGTCTCCTCGCTTGCCATCGACAACCTGAAGCTGCCCGAGCCTCTGGCCAAGTCCATGGAGGCCGACGTGCGCCGCTGGGCGGCCGGCGCCATCGGCTGCGAGGAGGCCGAGGGCGAATGGGGACCGCAACGGCCCGATGTGACGGTGCCCCCGCGCCCAAAGAAAAAGCCCGGCGGAGGCGACCGGGCAACGTGACGTTATAAGATCGGCCAGAAGCACGACGCACGATCGCGCGGCCGGTCGGGACCTGCCGAGCCGGCGCGCTCTAGTCGCGGTACTCTTGGACGCGGGTGGCGCGCAATCCGGGAAGCCCGTGCTTGTCGATCGAGCGCTGCCAGGACAGGAACTCGTCGACGGTCAGCTTGTAGCGCTCACACGCTTCCTCGATGCTGAGCAGGCCCCCGCGCACGGCGGCAACCACCTCCGCCTTGCGGCGGATCACCCAACGCTTGGTGTCCTTGGGCGGAAGATCGGCAACAGTCAGCGGGCTCCCATCGGGGCCGATGACGTAGCGCACCCGCGCTCTCATCTGATGTTCGGTCATGATACTCGTTACACACTCACTGACCAGCCAACCGTGATAAACCAACACGATTAAGACCGGCCTAAGCTATTGAGTAAACATAACATAAACCGGAGCGTGGCGCGCCCCTACGGTGCCGTTAACCTTTACGTAAGAAAGGGCGGCAAAGTGCCGGCGCGTGGGGCTCGAAACAGGGCGGCGGGATCCCGCGCGGGCCGCGACTTGCGCGGCGGGCCGCTCCCGCCCTAAGTTCGCCCGCAGCGCGGGCACCTTCGGCGGCCCCGCGGGCATTGGGCTTTGCCCCTTTCCGCCCCTGAGGTCAGGGCCGGGCCGTTGAGATTAACAGGGCGTCGCCAGTTGGTTACAAACTCGCTCATGGCTGCCTCACCCACGCCCCTGCCGCAGCGCGGCCAGGCACAGGCCAAGCGCGTCGTGGTGGCGATGTCGGGCGGTGTCGATTCATCGGTCGTCGCCGCGCTCATGAAGCGGGCCGGGCACGACGTCATCGGCATCACGCTGCAGCTCTACGACCACGGCGAGGCAGCAGGCCGCAAGGGCAGCTGCTGCGCGGGCCAGGACATCCATGACGCGCGCCGGGTTGCCGATGCGCTCGCCATTCCCCACTACGTGCTCGACTACGAGAGCCGCTTTGCCAACTCGGTCATGGCGAGCTTTGCCGAAAGCTACGTGGCGGGCGAGACGCCGATCCCGTGCGTCACCTGCAACCAGACGGTAAAGTTCCGCGATCTTCTGGCGACGGCCAAGGATCTGGGCGCCGACGTGCTGGCGACCGGCCACTACATCCAGCGCCGCGAGGGCGCGGCGGGAGCGGAGCTCGTCCGTGCCGCCGATGCCGAGCGCGACCAGAGCTATTTTCTGTTCGCCACCACGGCCGAGCAGCTGCGCTACTTGTGGTTCCCGCTGGGCGGCATGAGCAAGGCGCAAGTGCGCACCCTTGCGCGCGAGCTGCAGCTGCCGGTCGCGGAAAAGGCCGACAGCCAGGACATTTGTTTCGTGCCGACGGGGCGCTATGCGGGCGTCATCGAGCGCTTGAAGCCGGGCGCCCTGAAGCCCGGCGACATCGTCCACGTCGACGGGCGCCACCTCGGTCGTCACGACGGCATCATCAACTACACGATCGGGCAGCGGCGCGGATTGCGGATCCCCGGGCCCGAGCCACTGTACGTCGTGCGTCTGGATGCGGAGAAGAACGAGGTCGTGGTGGGACCGCGTGACTGCTTGCGCACGCGCCGCCTACTCCTTAAGAACATCAACTGGCTGGGAGACGAGCCGTTTGTGGAGGCAGCCGGCGATGGCCTCGCCGTCTACGTCCGCATCCGCTCCTCGCAGCCTCCGCAGCCGGCGACGCTCGTGGCGAAGCCGGACGGGGCTGCGGAAGTTGTGCTGCACGAAGGCGAGGACGGCGTCGCCGCGGGACAGGCCTGCGTGTTCTACGCCAACGGCGACAGCGAGGCCCGGTTGCTGGGCGGCGGCTTCATCGCGCGCACGCTGGCAAGCGACGACAAGATCCGAGAGCGCGGAACGGGTAGCTCCGACGCTGAGTTGAGCCGAGCCTGAGCGGGGGGTTGCGCAAGGGATCGGCGGGTATTGGGACGCGTTGGGAAAGGAGCGAGTACCCAAATGAAATCAATGTTGCAGACCGAGTTCCGCCGCCAGCCGGCGCTGTTGGAACGCGCGCAGGGCCGCATCGTCGGCATCGGCCGCATCGACGAAAGCGCCGTGCTTGACGCCTATCGCCGTTGGGCGCCGGTCTACGACTACACCTTCGGCTTGGTGGCGCGCGAAGGGCGCCGGCACGCGGCGCAGATCATCAATGCCAGCGAAGGACGGGTGCTGGAGGTCGGCGTGGGAACCGGGCTGTCGCTGCCCGACTACGAGGATCATCTGGAGATCGTCGGCATCGACCTTTCGCCCGAAATGCTCGAGAAGGCGCGCGAGCGCGTCGCCGACGAGGCGCTGACCCACGTCACTGGGCTGCACGAGATGGATGCCGCCGACCTGCGCTTTCCCGATGCCTCCTTCGATACCGTCGTGGCCATGTACGTGATGACGGTGGTGCCCGAGCCCGAGCGCGTGATGCGCGAATTGGCGCGCGTGACCAAGCCCGGCGGCCAGGTGATGCTCGTCAATCACTTCAGCCAGCGCGAAGGCGTGCGCGGCTGGGTGGAGCGGCGCATGGCGCCGTTCGCCGACCGGATCGGCTGGCGCTCGGTGTTCGACGTGTCGCGCGTCACCGTGTGCGACGACCTGGATCTCGTCGAGCGCAAGTCGATGCGCCCCTTGGGGCTGTTCACGATGCTGCGCTTCGCCAAGCGCAAGGACGCCGCGAGCCGGACCATGGCTGCGTAGGACAGGTCAGCGGAGCAGCGTCCACCTGCGGCTGCACTTGCCCGCAGAACGGCCCACTGCATAGCGCTATTGCGCCCTACGGATCTTCGGTGCGAGCTGCGGCCTCCGCGCCGACCTTGACAGGTTTCGGCGGCGCTCCTTATTAAGCGCTACGCGTGGCGGGGTAGCTCAGTTGGTTAGAGCGGCGGAATCATAATCCGTAGGTCCCCGGTTCAAGTCCGGGCCCCGCTACCAGTCTCTCCGCCTCTGCCCACCACCATCCAAACGGGACGTGCCCGCAAAGCAGCCTGTTTCCCGCAGCTGCCCATCAAAGGCACGACCGATTGCGCGAACGCCCTGTTTTCAGGGCCGTTTGTCGACGCTCGGTGGGCCCATTTTCACACGAGTTTAACGCGTTTTGGCGCAGACTGGCGCCACGGAGCGCCGCGAAAGCCCCCTGGGAACGCCCCATCATGAGAAAATTCGCAAGCCGGTTTGCAGGCGATAGGTCCGGCGCCACCGCCATCGAATATGCCCTCATGGCCGGCATCATCGCGCTCGGCATCATCGTCAGCGTCGGCACCATTCGCGACAGCCTCAACGACATCCTCAACAACACGTCGACCGAGCTGACGAAGTAAGGCGGCGCGAGCGCTCGCGGCCGACGCCGGCGCGCGCGTCCTCGGCGCGAGCGTTGTCAGCGAATTGTCACTTGTTCGGCGGCCTCGCGAACTAATCTCGCGGCGGCCGCGGCGCGTCTGGCGATGGCGACGGCTGGACGTTTCTCCGCCACCAGGCCTCAAGATCTTCCATGACCGTCGTGTCCTCGGTGTTCTTCGACCGACTCCGTCGTATTGATCCCGTCGTAATCGGCTTCGGATGTGTGAGCTTCCGCAATGCCAGGACGCCGAACCGTGCGGTTTCGTCGTAAGCGTGGAAATAAACGAAGGAGACCGAGCCGACGATCACGATCACCGGCACGACGATGGAAACGATCCGGTGGACGACCGCGCGACAGAGGTGTCTGTGTGTGGCTGTGGACTTGCGTTGAGAGTCGGCGCTGTATGTGGCGAACTGGGCGGCTGCGAAATAGCCCGCAAAGATGAGAACACATAGGAATATGGCGGCGCCGACGATCCCACGGTAATCCGCCGGCCCCAGCTTGTCTGTCGTGTACGATGCCACCTCCTGCACGCGGAGACCGTAAATGACGTCGGCTGCACCGGCGAGCATGGCGGCGCCCAACAATATCCATGGAGGCCATGTAGGCCAGTCGACTCGGTGCCGCTTGATTGATGCAGGTGTGACGAGATAGTGGTCGGTCGGCATATGCAGCTCCTTCGAGCGCATGCACATAGACCAACACGAGCGCGGATGCAGTCGATTGCCGCATCTCGCACAGGATTATCCCCGGAATCCACAGACTCCAAACCGAAAGCACAGTTTGACGCGGATTGACTTGCGGGTCAAAGAACGAATCAGACTTCTCCACACAATTGATTCGCATTGTGCAACAAGCGAGTGCAGGACCACGCGCCCCGCGTCAGCCGGCGTAGGCTTGGCGCAGCTTCGCGATGTCGATCTTCTTCATCTTCAGCATGGCCGACATGACCCGCCCCGATCGCTCCGGGTCCTTGTCCTTCAGCATCTCGACCAGCGCCGACGGAACGATCTGCCAGGACAGGCCGAACTTGTCCTGGAGCCACCCGCACTGCTGTGCCGGCTCGTAGCCGCCTTGCGACAGCTTCCGCCAATAGTGGTCGACCTCGTCTTGCGTCTTGCAGTCGACGACCAGGGAGATGGCCGGCGAGAACGTAAAGTGCGGACCGCCGTTCAACGCGACAAACCTCTGGCCTTCGAGCTGGAACTCCACGGTCATGACCGAGCCTGCAGGGCGCCCGTGGACCTCGGTGCCTTCCTTCGCATAGCGGCTGACGCTCACGATCCTCGCGTCCTTGAAGATCGATACATAGAAATTCGCGGCCTCCTCGGCCTGATGGTCGAACCACAGGAAGGGCGTGATCTTCTGCACGGTGACGTTCCTCCCGGACAACCTACGCCGCGCCGCGCTGGCGCCGTTCATGACGTTAGAGGGGGGGGCGCGGACAATACGTTGATATCAACGTTAATGCCCCATGTCAATTGGCGGGCATCTGGCGCGGCCTGCCTCACTCGCCCGCCGCGCCGTGGTAGAGGCGGCGGATCTCGTCGAGGTCGACCGTCGGCTTGGGCCAGTGCGGGTGCATATCCTCGAGCGTGTCGGCGATGATCTGCGACACCGCCAGGTTGCGGAACCACTTGTGGTTCGACGGGATCACGTACCAGGGCGCGTGCCTGGTCGAGCAGCGCGAGAGCGCCGCCTCGAAGGCCGCGATGTAATCGTCCCAGCGCGCGCGCTCGGTGTAGTCGGCCTTCGAGATCTTCCACTGGCGTGCGGGATCGTCGAGCCGGCGCTTGAAGCGCTCGAGCTGCTCGTCGGCGGAGATGTAGAGGAAGAACTTGAGGATCGCGGTGGCGTTCTGCTCGACCAGCAACCGCTCCCACTCGTTGATGATTTCGTAGCGCGCCTCCCAAGTGGGCTTGGGGACGAGATCGTGCACGCGCGCCACCAGCACGTCCTCGTAGTGCGAGCGGTTGAACACGGCGATCTCGCCCTTGGCCGGCGCATGCGGATGCACGCGCCAGAGGAAATCGTGGGCCTGCTCCTCCGGCGTCGGCTGCTTGAAGCCGGTGACCTTCACGCCCTGGGGATCCATGGCGCTGATCACGTGCCAGCAGGTGCCGTCCTTGCCGGCGCCGTCGATGCCCTGCAGCACGATCAAGAGCGCCTTGGAGCCGTCGCCGTAGAGCGTGCGCTGCAGCTTGGAAATTTTCTCCTTGTAGGCGTCGAGGTCGGCACGGGCCTCCTCCTCGTTGCCGTGCTCCCCGTGGTAGCCGGGATCGACGGCCGCGAGCTTCAGCTCCTGGCCGGGCTTGACCGCAAGCTTGTCGCGGAAATCCATGAGGCCTCCGGGGGATGCGTGCACCTCACTGTCTTGGGCCCCATTCCCCACCAAATCCTGAATGCCGGCAGACTTGTATGGGCTGCCGGCCTCAGGCCAGCGGCGCCAGCTCCTTGGTCAGCAGCACCCAGCGCCGGCCTTCGTTCTCCCAGGCGTCCTTGATCATCGGGCGCATCGCGCGCTGGCGATAGCCGCAGCGCTCGTAAAGACGCCGGGCGCCGCCGTTGGCGTCGGAAACGATGACGCTCAAGCCGCGCCTGTTGAGCGCTTGCGCCGTCCGCTGCGCCAGATCGAGTAGCCCGGTGCCGAGCCCCGCGTTGCGGTACTGCGGGCGGACCGCCAGAACGTTCACGTACCAGGTTGCCGGCGCCAGGTTCTCCAATTGCTGCAGCGGCACGAACATGGCCGGCATATCGTCGGGGACCGGCTCGGGCGCATCGGGGATCTCGTAGCCGATGAGAGCGCCGGCGCACTGGCCGTCGTGCTCGATGATGGCCGCGTTGCGGTAGGAGAAGCTGCCCTCCTCGCGCGCCGCGCGCCAGCGTCCGACGTCCCAGGGGTCCTCGTTCCCCTGCGCCAGCGTGCTCCAGAGGTAAAGCGGCAGCCCCTCGCCGGCGTAGTTGACGAGCTCGGCGAGGATGTCGGCGTCCTCGATGACGGCGGGACGGAACGGTGGTCTGAGCGCGATCATGACCCGGACACTGCCGCCTCAGGCACACGGCCGCAATGATCTTCAGGCCGTGGCCGTTTTGGCCGGCTTCCTTTTGCGCGCGGTCTTCTTCTTGGCCTCGCGCATCTTGTCTTGTTCGCGCGCGCGGCGCTCGCCCCACTTCATGCCTTCGAGCTTGATGCCGTCGGGGTCGAGGAAGAACACGGCGTAATAGTCGTCGTAGTACTCGTCCGCGGGATCGACGATTTCGGCACCGAGCTTTTTCAGGAACGCCTGCAGGGCGTCGACGTCCTTGCGGCTCGGAAGCTCGAAGGCGTAGTGGTGCAGGCCGATGTCGCCGATGCGGTATTTGCGCTTGCGGCCCTGGGCGTCAGCCGGACCGATCCAGAAGCGCGTCTTGCCGTTGGTCCAGCCGATGGCATCGGGATACTCGTCGAGCACCTTGAAGCCGAGGAAGTCGAACAGCTTGCCGTAGAAGGCCTTCGACCGCCCGTAGTCGCCGACGCGGATCACGATATGGTCGATGCCGACGACGCGGACCATGCGGCCACCTTCTGTAATCGCCGTCTACTTCTCCGGCACCTCGAGGTCGAGCGCGGGAAAGCCCGAGCGCATGAAGGCGATGATCTTCCAGATCTCGTCGCGCGTGAGCTTGTCCTTGAAGGCCGGCATGTTGGACTCAAACTGTGCGCCCCCATCGGAGATCGACCACAAGAGATAAGGGTCGACGGCGATGGGGCGCGTGATCATGAAGGCGAGAACCGCCGGCGACGGCGACAGGGCCTGGCCCGCATCTCCGTCACCCATGCCGTCCGGACCGTGGCAGGCCGCGCAGTTGGCGTGGTAGAGCGCACGCCCCTCGGCCAGCACGTCCAGGTCCGGTTCGACTGTGGACTTGGCACCCTTGTAGGCATCGGGCACCCCGAAGCTCAGGAACTCGGAATGACGCAGCATGCGCGCCATCATGGTGGGCGACATGGGCCCTGGGCCGCCCGGCTCCATCATCCACTCGGGCATCCACGGATCGCGCTTGGCGAACGGCGTCTCGCCCTCCGTCGTCGCCACCGCGCTCATGGCGCCGGCAACGACGATCGCAGCCCCTGCCAGCACCGCCAAAATAACGCCGACACCCTTGCGCCGCTGCCGCATGCCCGCTCTCTCCGATCGACCGCTTCAGTACCAGAAAACGTCCTCAGTCCTAGGCATTGCCTACCGCCGGGCATTGACGGCGGTCAATGCTCCAACGGTGCGGCCGGCAGGCACGAGCTCACTGCCAGCGCTGCCACACCCACAGACCCAGGAGGAACAGGATCGAGCCAAAGAACGCCGAGACGATGTCGCGCAGCGAGATGGCGATGTTCTCCAGTCCCGGCAGAATGCCGAACAGATGGAACAGCACACCGCCGACGACCGCGCCGACGAGCCCGATGCCCAGGTTGCTCCACCAGCCGAAGCCCGTGCGCTGCCAGCGCACGAGGGCGCCGGCGAGCGTCCCACCCGCGGCACCGATGATGAGCCAGACGATGATCTGAGACAGCGTGATCGACATTTGCGTGTCCGGGCTTTCCCGATCGAAAAAGGGGGCACCGCTGAGCGGCACCCCCTTCTTTGCATAGCTAGGTTATCAGCGTCCTACTTCTTGACGGCATCCGACGTATTGGTCGGCTGGCCGCTGGTATCGCCCTCGTAGGCGCTCTTCTTGTAGCCGCTGCCCGCCTTGGCGATCTTGGTCGTCCAGCCCTGCTCCCAGCGAATGACGGCGACGCCGTTCTCGTCCTCCCACGTGCCGGACATGTCCTCGCCGGCGCGGTTGGCGGTGGCGGTGCCATCGGGGGCGAGGACGATCTGGAAGGGCGTTCCATTGGTGTCCTTCACCTTCCAGGTGCCTTCGAAATGGCTCGCGGCAAAGCCTGCAACGGCCGTCATGGCGAGCGCGAGCGCTGCTGCCAGAACGGCAGTGGTCGTCTTCCTGATCGTACGCATGAGACTTCCTCTCTGGCTATTGCGATAAGGTGCCGTGCACCAAAAGAGAGAAGTCTCGTACACACGCGCGAGTTCCCAAGATCTGAAATAATCCAAGACAATGAAATCGATATTTTCCGGTCCGTGCGCGCCCGGGCGTCTTGAAAAAGGAGGGGGCGCCGCTCGCCGCGGCGCCCCCG